>Ga0268283_1000093_pt1 | contig 88101 bp, 83 predicted proteins | sample saktaG_13_FD_190140 | JGI IMG/M metagenome (GOLD analysis project Ga0268283, IMG submission 190140) | Saline water microbial communities from Sakinaw Lake, British Columbia, Canada - sak_2013_06_06_36m | ecosystem: Environmental > Aquatic > Non-marine Saline and Alkaline > Saline ...
TTGTTCAGTTGTTATTTCTGGATAATCAGGGAACCGTTATTGACAATTTTATTGTGTATTCTGCAGATTATCACCACTGGATTAATTACATACCGATGGATTTTGACAGAACGATCCCCATCCCTGCCAATACCCATGCGATTTCATTTACCTATGATGGCACGTTGTCGGGCGCAGGTGATGATTCCACTGGTATCAGTATCGGGAATTTCCCTCGTTGAACGTAGACAATAGGGGTATGGACATTGTGAGAATCAAACATACACCCGATTCTATTCGGGTTGCAGCAGTGTTTGAGGCAGCAAAAGGCATACTTGTTCTATTTGCCGGGTCTGGGTTATTAATGCTAATTCACAAGGATGTTCACTCAGTTGCTGAACAGTTCGTAAGGCATCTTCATTTAAATCCGGCAAAACATTACCCTAGAATATTCTTGTAAGATAAGACGAGGTTGATTATGAATGTTCTGTTCATTATTTCTACGGATGATTCTGAAACAGCTTACAATGCAATGCGTTTAGCAAACGTAGCCGTGAAAAAGGGAGACGAAGTTAGTGTGTTCATGCTTGGGAAGGGAGTTCTTTTTGAACAAATCAGCACTGAACAATTCAATGTATTGGAGCAGATAAATCAATATGAAGGAGATTTTTACGTCTGAGGGGTTTGTATGAAATCCCACGGTCTGGAGGGATCAAGTTCTTGCCCAATTGCCTGGATGGATGATCTTTATCAATTGTCTATGGATGCTGACAAGGTTTTTACTTTTTAAAAACCAGACAGGATCCTCCGATAAATCATCTTTGTTTTTTTGCTGTTTGTGCGGCAAAAAATACGAAGAACCAGCTTCATGATATTGTTATCCCATGGCTGAATATTCAAGGACCGATTTTCTTAAGGATATTGATACTAAGCACCAAATTCAAAACAATGATCCAAATCGTTAATGATCAAATTTTATATTCGGATTTATCCTGAATGGACTTTCTGTTCAGCCACTACTTAGGAGAAGTTCATAGTGGATGCTCAAGATTCATCGGAAAATCGTCTCTATCAAAAGGCCAATTGGCTGGCCTTGATCACCGTATATTATAACCTGCTTGAAGGTGTGGTCTCGGTATTTTTCGGGTTTCAGGATGAAACCCTTTCGCTGTTTGGATTCGGCGTGGATTCTTTTGTCGAAGTGATCTCGGGAATCGGGATCTGGCACATGATTCGCCGGTTTCGTCAATCAACTGATGAAAAAATAGACAGTTTCGAGCAGAGGGCATTGAAGATCACGGGCACGGCATTTTACCTTCTGACAGCTGGACTGACAGCGTCAGCGCTATACAACATCTATTCAGGTCACCATCCAGAGTCCACTTTCTGGGGGATCGTTATTTCCCTGATTTCCATCGGGTCTATGTGGATCCTTATTCATTTCAAGGTCAAAGTGGGAACCGCCTTGAATTCCCAAGCCATTCTTGCAGACGCGGGATGCACCCGGATCTGTTTGATCCTTTCCGGAGTACTGCTTACAGCCAGCCTCACTTACGAACTGACCGGCATTGGGTGGGTTGATTCCCTGGGCTCCATTTCAATGGCCTGGCTGTCTTTCCGGGAGGGCCGGGAAGCATTTGAAAAGGCCAGCGGTTTAGGGGGATGTGGCTGTTGTTGCGGTAAATGATACTATTTGCAATACTTTGCAGCTTGTAAAGGCTTAATAATAGCTACCGATTCACTCTCGGCTTCAACTCTTTCCCTGCTTTAAAAAATGGTAATTTCTTGGTTTCGATTGGTGTCTTCTCCCTGGTTTTCGGTCATTTCGCGTTCCATTACGGCCTGATAAAGATCGCATTATCCCGATCCTGATCCAGCAGCGTTACCCTCATCCACATGTAGTCTTCATCAGAAATTGTCAAAACCATACAAGATCTCCTGTTTTGTGTTTTTATTCAGTGAAATTGATAACCACCAGGGTGACATCATCCGCTGGAATTGGAGATTCCCTAAAAGCGGTGACCGCCTTAACAATTAACGGGCGGTTTTGGGGGAATGTGAGCTGTTACATCACACGGTCACAAACAGCGCTTCGATTCTCTTTTTAGTCCGAAAAATGGAACTTGCTCAGATAGGCGTCCAGCGCAGCACGCGCATCCGGAGTAAGCTCGGAACAACTCTGGATGCCTTTGGCGCCTTCGGCAACCCGAGCGGCAAACACCATACAGGTGGGCTCCCCGCAGACCTTGCAGTTGGTTTTGGGCAGAAGTTTTAAAATATCCAACAACTTGGGCCGGGGGGTTGACTGCATACTGGGTTCGATCTGATCCCGCCGGTCCCAGGCATCGTTGATCTCCCGCTTGAGCCACTCGATAATTTTGCGCGCTTCCGCCTCATCTTTCAAGGCATTGACCGCGATCTTGCGGCCGTGAACCGTGATGAGCTTGCCATGGGCCTTAAAAGTAACCGAAGGGGGGTCCTGCAGATACTCGAACCCGCCCAGAAGCGTATTCAGATAAGGCAGGACATCCGAAACATCCTGGGCCAAGTGCGCGAAACAGTGCACGCCCATGGCACCGGGATTGCATTTTGAGTTGAAAATCTCCAGTTCATAATTTTCGAGCAGCATGGGGCGCCTCCTGCAGGCAGCGTTATGGAGATGTTGAGCAGTAATGATCAGAAGATTATTACATCGTTTTCGATTTCGGAAAATGATTTATTGTGGATGAAATAGAGACAACATGAAATTGAAAAACGTGCAGATCGAATTGAACACAACGGAAATTCAGCATGTTCTGGTCCTTTCTCTGGATGAAAACGCAGCAGATGCTCTGGATTTTGTCAAATCCATTCTTTGCAATCGCATCGAAAAAGCGCTTCAGCAGCAATGAGTGCCTGTTTTCGAGGTCAGTTTCGGCCCCTCACAGCAGGATTCCTTTAGATAATAAGAACATGGGACTCTGAACAATCTAACGCCTGTCAGACTTCCGGTTTTACCGCCTCAATCGCTGCCGACACAACATAATCCTCGATCCGGCTGCCAGGCACCCAGTCCTTGATAAAGTCTCTGCTGTTATATTTTGGCATGATCCGGATGTTCCGAAAACCGGCTTTTTGCATCATGGATTCCAGTTCTGGAATCAGGGAAGCACCGGCAATGGGCAGATTCTCCAGCTCCCCCAGCCGGAAGTCGACATTTTGAAAACCGGTTTTTTCCGCATTCCCGCGGGCTTTGCTGATCATTTCCGGGGTCATGTCCACACCAATCACCTGCCCAGTATCTCCGACAGCACGCGCCGCCAGAAAACAGTCGAATCCGCCGCCGCTTCCCAGATCCAGAACGAATTCGCCGGGTTTCAAGCCGGCGATGGCCGTGGGATTCCCACACCCAAGTCCCATGTTGGCGCCTTCCGGTACCGCCATCACATTATCACCGGAATACCCCAGCGCAATTGAAATCTCCTCCGGGGATACATCGTCGGGCTTTCCACAGCAGGAGGAGCCCGAGCAGCAGCCACCGGCAACAGCCGATCCAGCCACTTTCCCATAGTTTTCACGTACCGCGCTGCGGATATCTTCAATTTGTAATTTGTCCATCCTTATCTCCTCTTTCTATTCTTCTGCATCTGCGTAATTACCGAGGGTGAGGTTTCGCCAGCCATGAGCTGTCCCAATATTCCCTGTCAAGTATTTATCAAAAACAATCTCAGAAGGCACGGATTTCGCTGGCGGAAAGTATAGCTCCCACCGCATGGAATAATATATCACCGGTTGGATCATATTCACAATAATTTTTATAATTTTTCTTATAATCTTTCTTGACAGGGAATATCAAAATATATATATTCAATTAATTGAATATATAGACCATAATGGATCAATTTATTAAAGTCATGAAAGCCCTTTCGGATCCCAGCAGACTGAAGATCATCAAGATGCTTCAGCATAAGCCTATGTGCGTGTGTGAAATTCAAAAAGCGCTGAATATTCCGCAGCCAACCGCATCCAGGCAGTTGAAAATCCTGGAAGACGCCGGACTTGCCGTGAGCCGGAAAAGCGGGCTTTGGGTCAATTACAATCTTGCGGACGGTTCGGACAGCCCCTATGCCGCCATGCTGTTGGGAGGACTGAAACACTGGCTTGAGGATGATCCGGAAATTATCCGGATGGTCAACAAACTCCCTGAAATCCGCAGGGAAGATATCTGCAAAGAATAAGGAACCAATATGAAAGATTTTACTCCCCAATCCTGCTGTACCATAATACCGGACGTCCCGGGGACTCCCGTTGATTCTGGGAATAAACCAAAAACCCTTCGGTATGTTTTGTACATGATTCCTTTATTGGTTTTATGGGTGCTCATTTATCAGGAGCTGGCCAATTTCTCCCATCTGATCACCTATACCGTACTGAGGCTACAGGAAGGTAATCATCTGAGCGGCGCCATTGAATTTTTTATTTTTGAAACGCCTAAAGTCCTGATGCTGCTTACCCTGGTGGTGTTCGGCGTCGGCATTGTCCGGTCTTTTTTTTCGCCGGAAAAGACCCGGGCCATTCTGGCCGGCAAACGCGAAGCCATCGGGAATGTGCTGGCCGCGCTTTTAGGTATCGTAACGCCGTTTTGTTCCTGCTCCGCGGTGCCGCTTTTTATCGGATTTGTGACCACAGGCGTTCCCCTGGGCGTAACATTTTCGTTTCTGATTTCAGCGCCCATGGTGAATGAAATTGCCCTGGTGCTGCTCTTCGGGCTTTTCGGCTGGAAGGTGGCCGCCATTTACCTTGGCACCGGACTGCTGATCGCCATGATTGCCGGTTGGGTCATTGGAAAACTTCACATGGAGCGTTTTCTAGAAGACTGGGTGCTTCAGATTCATGCAAATGGCGGAAGCACGTCTGAAGAAACACTGTCTTGGATAGACAGGATACAGTATGGTCTGGATGCGGTCAAAGACATTGTTGGAAAGGTCTGGATCTATGTGGTGGTCGGCATCGCCGTGGGCGCCGGAATTCACGGATACGTTCCCGAAGGGTTTATGGCATCCATCATGGGAAAAGGCGCTTGGTGGTCGGTTCCGCTTGCCGTTGTGATCGGCATCCCCATGTATTCCAACGCCGCCGGTATCATCCCCGTGGTTCATGCCCTGATCGAAAAAGGTGCGGCCCTGGGAACGGTACTTGCCTTCATGATGTCCGTGATTGCGCTCTCTCTGCCGGAAGCGGTGATTCTTCGTAAAGTGTTGAAACCCACACTGATTGCAACTTTTTTTGGCGTGGTAGGTGTCGGCATTCTGATCGTCGGGTATCTGTTCAATTTTCTGATATAATCATGGAGGTCCGCAAATGAGCCGTCAGAATAACACTTCCTATGAAAGGCCGGAGCCGATCGACGGCCGGAAGCTGAAAATACTGTTTCTATGCACCGGCAACACCTGCAGAAGCCAGATGGCCGAAGGCCTGGCGAGGCATCTGAAATCGGACATTGTCGCGCCGTATTCCGCGGGCGTGGACCCCGGCAAAATGAATCCCCGAGCGGTGAAGAGCATGGCGGAAATCGGCATCGACATCTCCGGCGGCTTCCCAAAGACCATCGAAAGCCTGGGCGGCATCGCCTTTGAGTATGTGATTACGCTTTGCGACCACGCCAACGAATCCTGCCCGCTGTTTCCGGGAAAAACAAAAAGACTGCACTGGGGCTTTGAAGATCCGCCCAAATTGGCTGAAAACGCGTCAACCGAGGAAGAGGCAATGGGCCACTATCGTAGAGTGCGCGATGAGATCAGGGCTTTTGTGGAAAAGCTGCCGAATGTTCTGAACGATTGAACTGTTTTATAACCGGATTTCACCAAAAAGAAATGATTGCCTGAAAGGAGTTTGAGATGGAAATTAAAGTGCTGGGTCCCGGTTGCGCCAAATGTCAGCAGACCGAAAAAGTGGTTAAGGAAGCTGTCGCAGAAGCCGGCATATCCGCCGAGGTTGAAAAAGTGACGGATATGATGAAAATTGCAGGCTTTGGCGTTTTCGGCACCCCTGCCGTGGTCATCAACGGCGAGGTCAAGAGCGTTGGCAAGATTCCCAAGAAAGATGACGTCAAAAAATGGCTGGCTGCCGCAAAATAACAGGAAATATCATGAAAAACCATAACATGAAGACACGGAATAGATCTGTTGTTGTCTCAGGATTGCTCTTTTTTCTTTTCTGCTTTCCGCAGATCCCGGTTTTTTTCGGCCTGACATCCTCTGCTGCACAGGCGGCGGAATCCAAGGAAATCCCGGCCAAGGGAATGGTCACCATGGTGGATCTGGGAGCCAAAAATGCGTTCCCTGCAAAATGATGATGCCGATCATGGAAAAAATCGAAAAAACGTATCAGGGAAAAGCCCTCATTCATTTCTATGATGTCTGGGAAGATCGGGAACCGGCCGCACGGTTCGGTATTCGAGGCATTCCCACCCAGATTTTCTTCGACAAGGACGCCAAGGAAATTTATCGGCATGTCGGATTTATGAGCGAAGAAGACATTGTCAGCCAGCTTGCCAAAATGGGCGTGAAGTAAACCGGTCCCCGGGAGACATCATGATCGAATCTTTTTTTCTGACAGTGAACCAGTGGATGACCGGCGGCGCTTCCCTGGCCCTGCTGGGATGTTTTTTGTGGGGGATGGTCAGCGTGCTCTTCAGTCCCTGCCATCTGGCCTCCATTCCGCTGATGGTTGCTTATGTCGGCGGCCAGAAGGAGCAGCCCAGACCCTTGCAAGCCATACAGTATTCGATTGTTTTCACAACCGGTCTATTTATCAGCATTGCCGCAATCGGCATTATCTGCGCAGTTTTGGGCCGCATGCTGGGCGATGTGGGCAATTACTGGCAGATTCTGGTGGGTCTGGTGCTTGTCTGGGTCAGCCTCGGCATGGTTGGCGTCAAGGGATGCTCCATGAGCGGCGGTTTTCTCCACCGCCTGAAATTCAAGGGGCTCCTGGGTGCGCTGGGCCTGGGTGTGGTTTACGGCACGCTTTCCGGCTCCTGCACCTTCGGTTTTATTGCACCGATTCTGGCCGTCATTACGGTTCAGCAGCAGATTGCCAACGGCGTGCTGATGATCCTGCTGTTTGCCGTGGGGCACTGTCTTCCCATTGTTATCGCCGGAAGTTCGACTGCGCTGGTGCGCCGCATTCTGGAAAACAGCGCCTGGCAGGGGGGCGGGAACTGGTTCCGGAAAGGCGCCGGCGCCTTGATCGGCCTGCTCGGACTATACTTTATCCTGACGCCTCTGGTTTCATAAAGATTAAAAGTGGTCAGTTATCAGCAGTCAGCCTTCAGTCTATCCGGATTTTAACCTTTAGCCGGCTTTCCAGGAGGTTTTATGTCAGCCATCAAAAAACTCTCATTTCTGGATCGTTTTCTCACCTTGTGGATTTTTCTGGCCATGTTCGTGGGGGTGTCCTGGGGATATTTCTTCCCAGGGGTCAGGGACGTCATCAACATGTTTCAGGCCGGAACCACCAATATCCCCATTGCCGTCGGCCTGATCCTGATGATGTACCCGCCGCTGGCCAAGGTCAAATACGAAGAGCTGAAAGAAGTCTTTAAAAACGGAAGGGTGCTGCTGCTCTCTCTGGTTCAGAACTGGATCATCGGACCCATTCTGATGTTTTTTCTGGCCATCACCTTTTTATCCGGTTATCAGGAGTACATGGCGGGGCTGATTCTGATCGGCCTTGCCCGCTGCATAGCCATGGTCATCGTGTGGAACGAACTGGCTTCCGGAGATACGGAGTACTGCGCGGGTCTGGTGGCCTTTAATTCCATTTTTCAGGTCCTGTTTTTCTCAGTGTACGCATGGGTGTTCATCACGGTTATGCCAGAATGGCTGGGGCTTAAAGGAATGGTGGTGGATATCTCCATCGGTCAGATCGCCGAAAGCGTATTCATTTATCTGGGGATTCCCTTTATTGCCGGAATGATCACCCGATTGATCGGCATCAAAACAAAGGGCAAAAAATGGTACGAAGAGCGCTTCATCCCAAAGATCAGCCCGCTCACCCTGATTGCGCTGCTGTTTACCATCCTGGTGATGTTTTCCCTGAAAGGCGAATACATTGTTCAACTTCCGCTGGATGTGATCCGGATCGCCATTCCCCTTTGCATTTATTTTTTCATCATGTTCTTTTTATCCTTTTACCTGTCCATGAAATTCAAGGCAACCTACGAGCAGACCATCACATTAAGCTTTACCGCCTCATCCAACAATTTCGAGCTTGCCATCGCCGTGGCAGTGGCCGTGTTCGGCATCGACTCCGGACAGGCGTTTGCCGCGGTGATCGGTCCGTTGGTGGAAGTGCCGGTGCTGATTTCCCTGGTGAATGTAGCGCTGTGGTTCCGGAAAAGATATTTTCCCTTTACGCTGGCCACTCCCACTGGGGTCTGTCACTTAACCTGCAAGCCTTAGGGCTCAGAAAATTATTGTCTCATGTATATTGTTATCCAATTCTTGACTTTTGTGCGGTCCGGAAATATTAACAGTACCATATGTATCCTTAAAGATTTCTGGACTCAAGGATGATGCAAATATGGTTGACATTCCAAAAATAGATTCTTCCCTGTTTTTATATGAAAATGGATTATTTACTATTTAATTCATTTGGTTGTGATAGCCATTTTCATTGTTCGTTGTGGCCGCACCGGGCATGGGGGTTAGAGTGGCAATCACAAACGAAGAACCGATCAGTAATGCCGACGGTACCATACAATAAAAAATGAACAGCCCATGTAAATTGTTCGAACGCTAAACAGCCAACTACAGTCCTATTCACAATTCGACAACTCGGAATGGAGGTATTTATGTATCAAACAATATTGGTTCCTTTGGACGGTTCAACCAGGGCCGAGAGTATTCTTCCTCATGTTGATAATCTAGCACTGCAGTCCAAGTCAAAAGTTATTTTTCTTCAGGTTTGGACCGCTCATGAAGCCATCAAACACGCAAATGATTATATCTTGGATTATGATAAAAACAAAGAAATGATCAGTAAATATCTTGCCAGCATTCAGGAGGGTTTTCAAAAAAAAGGAATTGAATCCATTTGCTTTGTCGAAATGGGGGATGCGGTGGAAACCATCATCTCTGTTGCTCAGAGGGAAAACGCGGATCTGATAGCCATCGCCAGTCACGGCCGTAGCGGGTTATCACGGGTATTTTATGGCAGTGTGGCAGCCGGCATCATGCAAAAAATCGATCGGCCCATGTTGGTAATTCGAACCCGAAATATATAGCTCTTCAATTTCAAGCTTACTAAAATAACTAACTGATTTCACATTGCTTTAGCATACTAAGTGTCTAAACAATTATGATCTCCTTAGTACCATTCGGTTTTGCTCTACTTTGGGCATGAAACCACTTACTTTAATGGTCTTATATAACGCATGATACATTCCATTATTTCCTCGACAGGCTCCTACATTCCCAATCAAGTGATTCCCAATTCGGCGTTTTTAAATCGCAGCTTTTACGATCGGGACGGCCGGTTACTGGATCAACCTAATGAAGAGATTATCAAAAAGCTCTATGAGATCACCGGTATCCGGGAACGTCGATACGCCGATGATGAATTGTGCACCAGTGATATTGCCTACAATGCCGCAGTGGATGCGCTCGGGGACACAGACAGGGAATCGCTGGATTACATCATCGTTGCCCATAATTTCGGTGATGTGCGGTTCGGAGGCACTCGTGTGGATCAGGTTCCGACCATCGCTTCCAGGGTCAAGCATAGACTGGACATCAATAATCCGTATTGCGTGGCCTATGACATCCCATTTGGATGTCCGGGTTGGCTGCAGGGGATGATTATGGCCGACTATTACATTCGGTCCGGTGATGTTCAGCGGGTGTTGGTGATCGGTGCTGAGATTCTATCGCGCCTTTATGATCCCCATGATGTGGATTCCATGATTTACGCTGACGGAGCAGGGGCCACCGTAATGGAATCCGCCGATACCGACCATGGGATCATATCTCATGTAAGCCGGACCGACGCTGTGGATCATGCCTATTTACTCAAAATGGGACCATCGAATAATCCCGATAAATCAAGCGAGGAACTTTTTATTAAAATGTATGGGCATGATATCTATCGTTATGCCATGAAAACCGTTCCGCTGGTGATTCGACAAAGCCTTGAAAAAGTCGGTCTCAGCCTGGAGGATGTCAACAAGGTCATTGTTCACCAGGCCAATGAGAAAATGGATCAGGCCATACTCAAGCGTCTTTTTTCCTTATACGGTGTTCGGACAATCCCCGAAACCATTATGCCCATGATGATTTCCTGGGCCGGCAATAGTTCGGTGGCTACACTGCCCACGCTGCTGGATTTGATTTTAAAAGAAAAACTCGATGATCATCAGTTGAACTCGGGGGATGTTGCCGTATTTGCTTCCGTTGGCGCAGGTTTGAACGTCAATGCCATGGTGTATCGGATGCCCTAAACTGAGGTGGTATGGAATTTATGGACACTTTCTTAAGAGTGGAGTTATAATCCGACTATGTGCGAGGGCTGAAAGGAATTGTGCGTTTCGATCAATACCAGGATTCATAATACTTAACCCCCACTTGATAATGGGTAGGATTTTCCGATGTCTGCCTGCACCACCGGACTTCGGCAAGCGTTGTCTGACGCAGCCCTTCAGTATTTTCCGACAACTTCTGATGAGGGTTGTCGTTCCTGGCCCGAATGAGCACTGCCGCTCCGGTATGAAATTCCATGTCAGAAACAAAATACATGCCATCCTGGCTGAAGTTGATGGTCCTGGCGCTGGAGCTGATGGGCATGTTAAAATAAGAACAGCGGATGGGCATTTCAACATTATGCCGGCTGGTTCGTCTTTTTTCAAGTGCATTTGACATTCTTATCTCCTTTCCTGCCAGAATGAGCAGTGTGATTCACTTCCAGATTGGCTGTCCGGAACATGAACTGAGCGCTCACCTAACAAAGCACCCAACAACTGTATTCAGAAAACGGATAAAATCTCTCGGAAATTTATTCCGAGTTGGTAGAATGAAAGGCTGACAGGGAACACCCCAGCCAGCCTTTCATAAGGAGGAAAAAGATGAAGAAATTATTAGGTTTGACTTAAAAAAGTGCAAAAACTACGCCAAATATAATCTATTTTCATGATTATTATATTTATATATAATTCAGCATGTTATATTTGATATACAATTACCCTTATCAATATTATCTGCTGCCAAGTACTTTGATCATTCGGAAAAGTTCAAAGCTTTTAACCCGCTTTTTTTCAGTTTCCTTAACTTCTTGATTTATAACGTAATACAAAATATTGCCATGTTCATAAATATAAACCTCTCCATATATATCTAACTAATTGATATTGTTGGTGCCCCCGGGGTGAATCGGACACCCGGCCAATGGTTTAGGAAACCATTGCTCTATCCACTGAGCTACGGGGGCAAAAGGAAGGTGCTGTTCAGAAAAATGGCAACGGCTGAAACAGCACATCGCGACATTATGACACGAAATTCGGTTGCAGAAATATCAGAAAGCGGCGCTGGATTCAAGAGAGAATAATAAAAAAGCGGGTAAGCCATTGGCTGTCCCCGCTTTGATTCCGTTATCTGGTCGGGGCGAAAGGATTTGAACCTTCGACCCCTTGAACCCCATTCAAGTGCGCTACCAGTCTGCGCCACGCCCCGACTCTTAATAGCTTATTAACACGATGAAAGGCAGACTGTCAAGCCTTGGCTTGATGAATGTCAGAAAAATAACACCGATAGACAATGCGTTTTCCTGGCAACAGATTCGCGTGACAACCACAGGTGGATCATGAGAACATCTGTCTGAATTCCGAATGTTTGGGAAAAAGCCCGGAATGGCCTCCGGTGTGAACAAACAAGACGGTCTGGCCTCTTTCGATTTTTCCAGACCGAATATGATTCATCATGCCCAGAAACGCTTTCAGGGTATAAACCGGATCCAGAACCAGCCCTTCGAGGGATGCAAAACGGACAAGCTGTTCGAGTTCCTGGTCCGTATTGAGTGCATATCCGATACCCACATGGTGGTCATCGATAAGCTGCTCAGCGCCTTCAAAATCGACCTTCAAGCCATACCAGTCCAGAAACTCCTGCTGGATCCGGGAAATTTCCGCCATAAAATACGCCGCATCGTCACACACGGCAATCCCATGAATCCGGGTATGAAGTTTTGCATGCCGGCAACCCAGCCAAGTTCCGGCAAACGTTCCACCGGAGCCCAGGGCCAGATAGAGGTGATCAAATGAAACAGGGGACGCAGCCACCTCACGGATCATCTGCACATATCCCAGGGTTCCGGTAGCGTTTGAACCGCCCATGGGAATCCAGTAAGGGTGCCTGCCATTTTGAATCAGCTCGCCAGTCACCGTTTTTTCAACAGTCGCAATGTCTCTAAAATCCTGAACCGAAAAAAAACGCGTGTCAGCCCCCAGTATCCGGTCCAGCAAGAGATTGCCTTCGATTTCCGCTGGTTTTTCGCCCCGCAGAACCAGAACACAGGAAAGTCCTGTTTTGGCCGAGACCCAGGCCACCGCCCGGCAGTGATTGGACTGAATTCCGCCGCAACTGACCAAGGTATCCGCCTTTTTTCGAACCGCATCATAGAGCAGGTATTCCAGTTTCCGGATCTTATTGCCGGATCCGATGCTTTCCGTCAGATCATCGCGCTTGATATAGAGTTTGACCCCGAGTTCATCGGAGAGCCGGGGCATAAACTGAATCGGGGTCGGCAAATGCGCCAGTTGGACCCGGTTTTCAAGTAGTTTTTCCAAGACACGATCCCTTTCAATGCGTCATCAGATCGTCCATTCCGTGCAAACACTTCGCCGAGCTAAGCCTTTGGCAGATAAGGCGTCATATCCTGAACATATTCGGTCAGCACATTGAATCCGCCGGTTTTCAACGCGGAAATGGCCTTTTCCCCGTCTCTGGACGGAACCCGCATGACCAGGTGATAGATTCCGGGGTATTTTTTATCCGGCCAGGCAAAAATACTGCGGATATTGATCTGAAGATCTTTCAGAATCTGAGAGATCTCGGCGACATAGCCGATACGGTCATATACCAGAACCGTAAACCGGGCGCTTTCCTTATCAATCCCGATAGCCTCAAGCAGGACGCCCATGACATCTGTTGTGGTAATGATGCCGACAAGCTTTTCTCCCTCCATAACCGGCAGCGCGCCAATGCGATGTTCCTGCAGGACAAGGGCAGCCCGTTCTATGGTGGTAGCCGGCGTAACGGAAACATATTTCTTGATCATGATCATGTTCACCGTAACTTTTGTCAGCAGGTAATTCAGTTCATGCGTGCTCAGGGTTGTGGCCGGCGAGGCCCAGTTTTGTTTCAGATCCCGGTCAGAGACCAGACCCAGCAGCTTGTTTTTTTTGTCCACAACCAGAAGATGGGCGATCCGCTTTTCGTTCAGAATTTCCATCGCTTCCACCAGGGAGGTTTCGGGGGAAACGGTAACCAGATCAGTGTGCATGACGCGGCCAACATACATCGGATTATCTCCTTTTTTTGAATATAAGGGAAGTCAAAGCAAAAACAGGGGTGCAATCTGCTGTCCTGATTTTCTGCTATTAGGATAAACCCTGCTCGGGTGTCAAGAAAAACCGTCAGAACCAGGATAAAGAACACCGATCAATAATTGATATTGACACGATATGCGATGAGGCTTAGATTTCAGTTAATGATTGGGGATATACCGAAATGACCGATTTTGAGCCCGAGATCATCGGATTTCTCTGCAACTGGTGTGCCTATGAGGCAGCCGATTCCGCAGGCAGATCCCAAAAAGCATACCCGGCCAACCTGAAAATTGTTCGGGTAATGTGCTCCGGCAGGGTGGACCCCTGCCTGATTCTTGAAGCATTTCATCAGGGCGCGGACGGCGTGGTCGTGATGGCATGCCGCAGGGGAGAGTGTCATTACAAGACCGGCAACATTCAGGCGCTCAAGCGTCACGTCCTGCTGACCGCTACATTGCAACCCCTGGGTATCGAAATGGACCGACTCAGGCTGGAGTGGATATCTGCCGGAGACAGGGACAAATTTGTTAAGGTTGTTGGCGAAATGACTGAAAGCTTACAGAAACTCGGGCCCTTGGGGGACAGATGAAATTGTCGATTGCTGAAAAACTGCGACGGTTCTATGACCAGTTTTCCGGCGAGGATCGCGTGCTGGTCATCATCAATGCCGATCCGGACGCCATTGCCAGCGCCATGGCCATAAAACGCCTGCTCTGGCGAAAAACCGCAGGAGTCACCCTCTCCAGCATCAACATCATTCAGCGGCCCGACAACATCGCCATGATCGAACTGCTGGGGGTGACAGTTACCCATGTGGATGCCATCAAAGACGGTCAGTACAACCGATTTGTCATTGTGGACTCACAGCCCGGCCATCATCCTGCCTTTGCCAGATTCAGCCCCCTTCACGTAGTGATCGATCATCACCCCGTAACCGACGTTAAAGCCGCCTTTACCGATATCCGGCCGTGTTATGGGGCAACCGCCAGTATCCTGACCGAATATCTCAGGGCCGCCGGTATCAAACCATCGTCCAAGTTGGCTACAGGCCTGTACCATGCCATCAAGACGGATACCAGCAATTTTGAACGCCCCTCTCTTGTTGAAGACATCCGCGCATTTCAGTTTTTGCATCACCATGCCAACATTCAACTGGCAAGAAAGATAGAACATTCCGAAATCCGGCCTGAATACCTGAAATACTTTGCAGCGGCGCTTCAGAGCAAGCGGATTCATGGCGGCAGAATCTATGCCCATTTGGGATCGGTCAAAAATCCGGATGTGTGCGTTCTGGTTGCGGATTTTTTTATGCGGGTGCATTCCATCTCCTGGAGTATCGTCTCATGCCTGTGTTCACAGAAACTGGTCATCGTATTCAGAAACGACGGGCTTCGAAAAGACGCCGGCAAACTCGCCAAAAAAGCGTTTGGATCGTTTGGATCGGCCGGTGGGCATAAAGGCATGGCAAGGGCTGAAATTCCTGTTGCCAACATTCAAGGGGTACTGGAGCAAAAAACCGATGGCCGGATGCTGAACTGGGTGATTGACCGAATCGAGCGCAAAAAATCATGACGGATGTCTCTGCACCCATTACCTTGACCATTCTGGGATCCGGAACCTGCGTCCCGTCACTGCGCAGAAGTTCCTGCTCGGTCCTGATGGAAACCGGCGCGGAAAAACTGCTCTTTGACGCCGGGACCGGAACCCTTCGAAGGATGCTGGAATGCGGCGTTTCCATTTTTGATATTTCCTGTATTTTCTTCAGCCATTTTCACCCGGATCACACCGCGGAGCTGGTCCCTTTTCTGTTCGCATCCAAATATTCCGGGCGAAATCCTCGCAATACACCGCTCACGATTGTCGCCGGGAAAGGCTTCAAAGCTTTCTACCAGGCGCTTAAACAGGCCTACGGCGCCTGGATTGAACTGAATCCGGGCATTCTGTCGGTTGTCGAGATGAACACCGAAGCACCTGACCGTCTGGACTTCGATTTGTTTTCGGTCTGCACACGGCCGGCAGCCCATAATCCGGAGAGCCTTTCATACCGGATTACATCGCCATCCGGTTATTCGGTGGTCTATTCCGGCGATACGGATTACACGGATAATCTGATTACACTGTCCGCTGATGCACAGGTCCTGATTTGTGAATGCTCGCATCCGGATGAAGAAAAAGTGCAGGGGCATCTTTGTCCTTCCCTGGCAGGCAGCATTGCCGCAAGCGCCGGCGTGAAAAAACTGGTACTGACCCATTTTTATCCCCGGTGCGACGGGATTGATATTGAAAATCAATGCCGAAAAACCTATAAGGGTGAACTTGTCCTGGCAGAGGATCTCATGCGTCTATGAAATATTATCCCGTCAATCTGGATATCCGGCACCAGTCCTGCCTGGTTGTCGGGGGTGGCGCGGTGGGAACCCGCAAAGTCAGGACCTTGCTGGACTGCGGCGCCGCGGTGACCGTGGTCAGTCCGGAAGTGACAAACCGGATATCCGTACTGGCTCAGGAAAATCGCATTTCGCTGAAACAGCGGCCCTACCAGGCATCTGATCTGGATGGCGTTTTTCTGGTCATCGGCGCAACAGACCTCAAGGCTCTGAACCGCACCATTCACGATGACGCCAGGAAGCAGGGAAAACTGTGCAACATTGCGGACCAGCCCGATCTGTGCAATTTTATCCTTCCTTCCATCATTGAACGGGGGGATTTGATTATTGCGATATCCACTTCGGGGAAGAGTCCGGCATTTGCCAGACGGCTTCGAAAACAGCTTGAGGCGCAGTTCGGTCCGGAATATGCTGAGTTTTTAAAATTCATGGGTGCGGTTCGCAAAATTTTGCTGAAAAGATCCCGTGATCCCGAGACCCATCGGGGGGTTTTTGAAAGCCTGATCGACCAGGGCTTGTTGGAATGCATTCGAAACGGCGACAAGGTTCAAATCGACAACATGTTGATATCGGTCCTGGGTCCGGGGCACGGATATGACTGGCTGTGTGAGTTTGAAAATGATATTTAACCATGGACTTTCAGACAGGCTATACGGTGCAAGATGGAAAAGGTGACAATCGGCATCACTTTCCTGTATTTACTCAGTTCAGCAGGATATCTGTCCTATCTTTTTCTGCAGAAAAGTGCCCTTCAGCAGATCAGCGGCTACATTCTTGTGTCTGCTTTTTTATGTCACACGGCAGTCATAGGATATAATTTTTTTTTAGCCGGCCACATTCCGGTCCGGGACCTTCATGAAGCTCTGTCCATGGTTGCCTGGACCCTGTCCGGCGCGTATATCCTGTCTCTATATCGCTTTAACCTGAAGGTCCTTGGCGCTTTTGCCGTGCCTCTGGCAGCTCTGGTGATGGTTGTTTCCGCCCTTTTGCCACGTGCATCCATTGAGGCGCAGACCAGTTTTCGCAGCATCTGGCTGGTTTTCCACATACTGGCGGTTTTTGTCGGAGAAGCGGCCTTTGCACTGGCCTGCGGCATTGGCATTCTTTACCTGCTTCAGGAAAGTGCCATCAAAACCAAAAAGCGCAGTTTTTTTTACAAACGGCTGCCTTCTCTGGAACTTCTGGATGCTTCCGGCTATACCTGTATTGTTGCGGGGTTCACCCTGCTGACCATCGGACTGGCCACAGGCTTTGTCTATGCCAAACTGGTCTGGGGAAGGTTTCTCAGCTGGGATCCCAAGGAAATCTGGTCAGCCATCACCTGGCTGATTTATGCAGCCCTGATTCACGAGCGCCTGACCGTCGGCTGGCGCGGCAGAAAGGCAGCGATCCTGGCCATCATCGGTTTTTGTGTGGTCATCTTCACGTTTCTTGGCGTTAATTTGTTTTTAAAAGGTCATCATGGCGTATTTACCCGCTGGTAGCACCTTTTGATGACTTCAAAGAGTTTGTCATCCGATTATGATTGATATCGTCCTTCTGGGATTAAATCACAAAACCGCTCCGGTTGAGCTGCGGGAATGTCTTGCCTTTTCTGGGGACCAAATCACAGCCGCCCTGGATGATTTCAGCAATTATCCGCACCTTTCCGAAATGATTCTGGTTTCTACCTGCAATCGGGTGGAAATTCTGATGACGACTTCGGACAGACTCCTTGCGATTCAAACCGCCAAACAATATATCTCTGAAATCAAACGGATACCTGTTTCCGAATTCGAAAACGCCCTTTATATTCATACCGGAGAAGATGCCATCCGCCATGTTTTTCGTGTGGCCTCCAGCCTGGATTCCATGGTCGTCGGAGAGCCTCAGATTCTGGGCCAGATGAAAGACGCCTATCTGACCGCCACACAGAAAAACACTTCCGGTGTGATTCTGAACCGCCTGCTCCACAAAACTTTTTTCGTGGCCAAAAGGGTCCGCAGCGAAACCGGCATCGGCGATCATGCCGTATCCATCAGTTACGCCGCCATTGAGATGGGCCGAAAGATATTCGGCTCGCTGGAAGATAAAAAAGTGCTGCTGATCGGCGCCGGGGAAATGGCTGAGTTGGCGGTCGAGCACCTGCTTCGAAACCGGTCCGGCGATGTTTTCGTGGCAAACCGGACTTTTGAACGCGGCCTGGAGTTGGCGAAACGATTCAAAGGCAGGGCGATTCGGCTTGAAGAAGTTTCTGAATGTCTGGAAGAAGTGGACATTGTCATCAGCTCAACCGGCGCACCCGGATTCATTCTGACCCGCGATCAGGTAAAATCGGTCATGCGCGTCCGTAAAAACCGGCCGGTTTTTTTCATCGATATTGCCGTTCCCCGCGACATCGATCCCGAAATCAACCGCCTGAGCAATGCTTATGTTTATGATATCGACGACTTGAAAAATGTCATTGACGAAAACATCGAGGACCGGAATCGGGAGGCTGTCAAAGGGGAACGCATCGTGGATGAGGCCGTCATTCAATTCCGCAAGTGGTATGAAGGCCTGGATGTTGTACCCACCATCGTGGCGCTGAGAGCCAAAATGGAGCATATTGCCGAATGCGAAATTCAGAAAACCCTGCAATCCCTCAAACATCTTACGGAAGACGATCGCATCGCCCTTCAGCGAATGACCCAGGCCATGGTCAATAAAATACTTCATGATCCAACGGTATATTTGAAAAGAAACGGCTGTTACGGAGACAAATCGATTCACATCGACATGACCCGCAAGCTCTTTAATCTGGACGATGAAACACACGGATGACTTCTTAAAAAGCCATCTCATTTTGACTTTCAGGAGGTTTTATGAAAAAAATTGCATTCCTTTTTCCGGGCCAGGGATCGCAGAGCGTGGGTATGGGAGAAGATCTGAATCAGGCATTTTCTGAAGCGCGTGAGATTTTCGACATGGCTGAGGCCATTACCGGCATTGCCATCAGAGAGCTCTGTTTCAAGGGACCCATGGAACACCTCACCCAGACCATCAACCTTCAACCAGCGGTAACGGCGGTGAATCTGGCCTGTCTGTCCCTGTTGAATAAACAGGGGATTGTCCCCGATCTGGCTGCCGGGCACAGCCTGGGAGAATACAGCGCCCTTTGCGCTGCCGGCGTCCTGTCTGCCGAAGACACGTTAAAACTCGTCCACAAACGCGGACTGCTCATGCACCGGGAAGCCACTCAAAATACCGGCGCCATGCATGCCATTGTGGGGCTTCCGATTGAAACCATCCAGCAGATGATTCAGGAAGCTCAGGGCGAAGGTATCGTTGCGGTCGCCAATCACAATACTGAAAAGCAGATCGTCATCACCGGCGCTCCGGGGCCAGTTGAAAAAATTTCCGGCCAGGCCGTGCAGAAAGGCGCCAAAGCAGTCCCCCTGAAGGTGAGCGGGGCCTGGCACAGCCAGTTGATTCAGGGCGCGGAACAGGAATTTTCGGATTTCCTGAAGAGCATCCCCTTTAAAACCTCGCAATGCGATGTGCTTTTGAATGTTACCGCTGCGGCCGAGCAGAATCCGGACGAAATCCGTTCGATAATGTCCCGTCAGCTCTGCAGCCCGGTTCGGTGGTATCCGGCCATGAAACTCCTGATGGAGCGCCGGGTCGATGTGATTGTGGAAGTGGGTCCGGGAAGGGTTCTGGCGGGGCTCCTGAAACAGATCCTTCCCAAAGACTACCCCTGCAAGGTCTACACGGCAAATTCCCTGAAGAATCTGGAACTGGCGATCCAGGAAATCATGGAAAAACAGGCTGAAGACTGAAGAAATAATTCACCTTCCATAGCCTTCAGTATAGACCCTTTGTTTCACTGACGGGAAAAGCGATGGATCCGTATGCGGCAGAAATTTCGCCGCGCTGAACCGGTTCATGAAATCCTGATTCACATTCAATTCCAGATAGGTGATGCTACCCTGGATCCGGTCGACTTCCTCGAATAAGTCGCAGGATTCAAGGATGCGTGCGGCGCCGCCGAGGCTGCTGTTACCCAGGGTCTGGTAGCAGTTCAGCGGCAGGTCCGGAATCATGCCGATGCTGATGGCCGATACCGGGTTGATGAAGGACCCGAATGTTCCGGCCACATAAAACCGGGTCAGCTCCGGCGGCGCCATGCCCACCGACGCCGTGAGAGTTTCCAGAATGGTGTACATGGCTGCCTTGGACCGGATCAGGCTGTCGATGTCAGCCTGGGATATTGACAGGTCGTGGCCGGTTGCCGCATCCTCCCGATTCACTACAACAAGGTGCTTGAGGCCGTCCATTTCCTTCAGCCGCGTGCCGCATACGGAAGCAACGAATTTTCCCCGGATGTCGAGCATGCCGCATAAAAAGAGCTGGGCCGCCAAATCAATCATACCGGATCCGCAAATCCCCACAGGCGGCAGGTTTTCAATGGTGTGGATATCCAGTTGAAGGGTATCCGGGCTGATGGCAACCCGATCGATCACTCCGGGACCCGCCATCATGCCCATCCTGGCAGCGCCTCCTTCCAGTGCCGGACCCGCTGCGCCGGCGCAGGCAATCATCCAGTTCTTATTTCCCAGGACCACTTCCGCATTGGTGCCGACATCCACCAGAATGGCGGTCTCTTCCCGCTGATTGAGGCCGGAATACAGAATCCCTGCAATCAAATCGCCGCCGAAATAGCTGCCGATATTGGGAAACACGAACACCCTGGCGCCAGGATTGGCGCAAAGTCCGAGCTGTAAAGCCCGATGCGTTCCGGGCCGGTTGACCACCGGAATGTACGGCTCCCGGATGATCCAGCGGGGATTCAATCCCATGAACAGATGCGTCATGGCCGTGTTTCCGGCAATGGCCATCAGAAAAACATCGGTTGCCGCAAACCCGCAGGATGCGCAAAGGGCCGCCATCTCGCGGTTCAGACTATCCACGATCAGGCGCTGCAGGCGAATCCGCCCTTCTTCAGAATCCGCGTGATGAATCCGGGTCAGGATATCCGGACCGACTGCAAGCTGGGGATTGTCAAAAGAAGTTTCCGCAAGAGCCCTGCCACCTGCCAGGTCCACCAGACGAATCACCACGCGGGTGGTTCCCAGATCCACGGCCATCCCCAGGACAGGGGCCGGGTCTTCGGCCGACAGCACGCCGGAGATCCCCCACCTGCCCCGATCCTTATAGAGAACACACCGGATGTGGTAATCGGCGTTTCTCAGGACATCCGGCAGCTTTTTCAGCAGATCCAGATCCACAGCGATGTCATCCGCACCCAGCCGGGATTTCAGCGCCTGAATCATCCGGTCCGCGTCCGCGGTATTGTCTTTCAGCGAGGGAAGAGATAATTCAAGGGTTTTAACCCATGCACGGGTCATCATGGCTCCTGCTCGAAACATGCAGCAGTTGCTGCTGCTGTTTTGACTGTACAATTCGTATCACCAGCCTCCGGATATGGCAAGAAAAACATTGCAAGCTCTTAAGTAGCTGCAAGTCCTTGAACTGCTGTTCAGGATGAGTTTCACTTTTTTCCCTATTATGATATAGCTACAAATATTCACAAAACGCTCATATTCCGCTTTACGAAAGGATATTCATGAAAAATCTGCATAAAACCATCGGCTTTATAGGCGCCGGAACCATGGGGGAAGCCATGATCAGCGCGCTTATTCAGGCCGGCGTCAGTGCTGCTTCCGCCATTACCGCCAGCGACGTGAGTCCGGATCGGCTCGACAGCCTGAAACGTTCATATGGCATCCAGGTTACAGAGGACAATTTCAGCCTTTTTTCAGCATGCGACATTGTGATCCTGGCGGTCAAACCGCATCATGTCGGGACCATCCTCTCCGGCATTGCCGCCGGTAAGGATTACCGGATCATCAACCGCAAGCTGGTGATATCCATTGCCGCCGGCATTCCCATATCAAAAATCGAAAAATGGCTCTATCCTCCCCTGGACGCCACCAGCCGCAGCCATCTTCCCATTATCCGGGTGATGCCCAATACGCCATCCCTGGTTCTGGCCGGCATGTCCGGCATGAGCCCCAATGGCCACGCAACATCTGATGACCTGGCGGCCGCGGAAAGAATCCTGAAGGCCATGGGAAATGTGATCGAATTCAAGGAAGCGGATCTGGATGCCGTAACGGCCGTGTCCGGCTCCGGCCCGGCCTATGTTTTTTATTACATCGAATCCATGATCGAAGCCGGCGTTCAGTCCGGCCTTTCATCAGCGGATGCCGCCGAGCTGGTCCTGACCACCATCAAGGGGGCGGTCAAGCTTCTGGAGGACCGGGCAGAATCCCCCGAGCATCTTCGCCGCCTGGTCACCACGCCGGGCGGGACCACGGAAGCTGCCCTGAAAGTGCTTGAAACCCGGCATGTTAAGCAGGCCATCGTGGACGCCATCGCCGCTGCTACCGAAAAAGCGCGGGAAATCGGCAGCAGGTAGTGTAACCGATCGGTTTAAATATGCTCCTAACAAGAAGTATCTGAACGAAAAGCCTGTTTTTAATAATAAATTCGGGATCTGAAACTCGGATTTCGGATTTTGACTGAATGGACATTTCGTTCAGGCATTTATTAACCCCTTAAATGAGTGAGTCCATGTTTGCAGAAACCATCGGCTATCCGGCAGCCCTTCTGGCCGGTCTCTTGTCGTTTTTTTCCCCTTGTATTTTGCCGCTTATTCCCGCATACTTCGTCTTCATCAGCGGCTTTACACTGGACGAGTTGACCGGGTGCGAAAACGGTATTCGAAAAAAAGTTATTCTTTCGACCATCGCCTATGTATCGGGGTTTTCGTCTGTTTTTATCCTGATGGGTGCATCGGCGTCCTATCTGGGGAGTTTTATCCAGATTTACAGTAACGCCATTCGCATCATCGGCGGAGTTCTGATCATGTTTCTGGGCCTTCACCTGACCGGTTGGCTGCGTTTTAATGCACTGGAATTTGAAAAACGCGTGCATCTGGATAAAAAACCCATTCATTTTATGGGGACATTTCTGGTGGGAATGGCGTTCGGGGCCGGCTGGAGCCCCTGCATCGGTCCGCTCCTGGGTTCCATTCTGATTCTTGCCGGAAGCAAGGAAACCATTCTGGAAGGAGTTGCACTGTTAAGCGTCTATTCATTGGGGCTGGCCATTCCTTTTATGGCTCTGTCCATGTTTATTGATATCATGCTGGCATTTTTAAAAAAAGCAACACGGGCATTGAAATATTTCAATCGAATCGCCGGCATTCTCTTGATTTTGGTCGGGCTGTCGCTTGTACTGAATAAAATGATTTTTTTACCCTGACACCTTTGCAAACTTCAATTACAAGGATTTGATCCATGAATCGCATTTTCGTCTTTTTCCTGCTGAGCCTGACCGTATTGATGACGACCTTCCCTACGAAGGGGTTCTCTGCTGAAACCATCAAATGGTATTCCTATGATGAGGGAATGACTCTGGGAAAAAGTCAGCATAAAAAAATATTTATCAATTTCTTTGCCGATTGGTGCGGCTACTGTACAAAAATGGACAAGGGAACTTTTGCAGACCCGGAGATCGTATCCTATCTCACCAAGAATTTTATTTCCATCAAAGTGAATTCCGACAAGGAAAACGCGTTGGCCGCCAGATATAAGGTCCGCGGGCTGCCATCCAACTGGTTTGTTTCAGAAACCGGAGACCAGATTGGAAACTATCCGGGATATATTCCGGCGGATAATCTTTTGCCGATATTGAAATTTATTCAGACCGACAGCTACAAACAAATGGCGTTCAAGGATTTTATGAAAGCCAAGTGATTCCGGTTCGCATTCAGCCTGAATGCTTGATGCTTGCTGGAATGTCATTTTGAAATCGAACCGGAACGAGATGGTTTGATGAATTTTATTAAAGCACCTGGAGCGCACAAGGGAGGATGTTCATTAATACATCGTGTTTAAAAACCATCATGGACACTGCGGCGCATCCGGGGCCCCCTGAAGACGGCCGGTATCAGTTCACCAGCGTATTTCTGCTGGTTTTCGATAAGATCAAACCCCAGATTCTCGTGATTCAGAAGGCGGACACCGAAGGCTATCCCTGGCGCAATCAGGTAGCACTACCGGGCGGACATATTGACCCGGAGGATGACAGCGCAATGGATGCCGGATTTCGGGAATTAAAGGAAGAACTCGACATCTCGCGGGACCAGGTGGATTATGTGGGAAGCCTGGGACATTTTCAAACGATCAACCATAAAGACATTCAGGTTTTTGTAGGCTTATGGGATGGAAACGGAACCATCCGGCACAATCCGGACGAAATCTCCAGAACGCTGAAAATCCCGCTGGAAACGCTGGTGAACATCCATATATCTCAGGGCTATCATGGAAGGCTTCCGGATGTATTCACCCTGCTCTATCCCTTCCAGGATGTCACCATCTGGGGAGTTACCGCCAAAATTCTTCATCATTTTATCGAGGTCCTCTATCCGCACCTGGCCGGCGTCACCTGTCAAGCCGCTGAACATGGCGATTGATCAATCGAACGGAAATGGACGCAAAAACCACCAGACCCATTGTGAACAGCAGCCCCGGAATCCAGAGATATTCCCGGTAAGCCGGAGTTTCATAAGCAACATGAATTCCGCAAACTCCAAAAAACAGGACAAATCCGGCAAACAACAGCGTTGCGAAACATACAATTTCGGAATCGTACCAGGGAAGAATCACTCTTCGATAAACAGGTTTGGGGTCCAGCAGCATGGCAGGTTTATAATCTTTTGATGCCGGAAAATCAAGCATCATCTCCCTTAGCCTTCAAGCGTTCGTTTGCGTAATACGTAATAAACGATCAGCAACAAAACAACCGGCGCGCCAAAGCCGACAACAAATGGCGCAAGTCTTGCCACCCGTCCGAACCAGCTTACGTCCTCGGTTATGGCCTTCCAGACCATGTAGGCTACCGGCAAGACCGTAAAGAGAAGTGTCGGGAGTAGAAACCAGAAACTGTTTTTCCCGCCGGCCTTGGCCAAGCGCGCCGAGAAGAATGAAACCGCCGTCACTACAACAGCGGACAAAGCGCCCCAAGCCATACCAAACAGGCCATAAATCAACGTACCGATTTGATAAACAAGCAGCAATGCAATTGCTGAAGCAATGATATACCTGAGTGTTTTGTCTGACATGGGAAACCCTTGATATTTTTGTTGGCTAATGGCATCGATCTGGATACAAGAGACAGGGCAAATCGTTACAGAAATTGATTTAAAATCGATGAAAAATGTATTAAAAGCTGAAATAATTGTCAATAGACATATTGAGCCGGAACATACTGAATTCGGGCTTTATTTATGGGAGCAAATGAAATCGATGCGGAATCACTTGTTTTATATGCTTGTGCTGTCGGCAGTCATTCTGGGATGCGGCTGCGCGGCTCCGGCTAAAAAGACCTTCATCGCAAGCCAGAACAGGGGATACGATGCTGAAACACTTCTGTCGGGAAAAACCGGAACCCCGGTAACTTATGCGGAAATGTTGAAGGATCTGGAAGATAGCCAAATCATTTATATCGGAGAAAACCATACGGACCCGGTCCACCATCGCATTCAGCTGCAGGTGATTCAGGATTTGGCGGCGCTGCATCAAACGGCTGTGGGGTTGGAAATGATCGATCACGCCTATCAGCCGGTTTTGGACAAATGGTCCGAAGGGGAGCTGAGTGAACAGGCGTTTTTAGAAAAAATCCAGTGGTATGCCAACTGGCGCTATGATTTCAATCTTTACCGCAGTATTTTCGATACGGTCAGGGAAAAACACCTTCCCCTCATCGGACTGAACCTGCCGTTTCACATTCCCCCCAAAATCGCCGTTGGCGGCATCGACAACCTGTTGGCCGAAGATGCCGCGCACCTGCCGCAAACCATTACCCTGACAGATCCGGATCATCGCACTTATATAGAAAATATTTTCAACATGCATCGGCTCAAGGGAAGAGAGAATTTCGAATATTTTTATGCCGCCCAGTGCACCTGGGAAGATTCCATGGCGGAAGCCATTGCCAGAAACCTTAACCCGCACAAAATGATTGTTCTGGCTGGAAACGGCCATATCATAAAAAAATTCGGCATTCCGAACCGGGCCTTCAGCCGGACCCAGGCGCCGTTTAAAACCCTGTATCTGGCCCCGGTCGGCAGCCCGGTTGATCTTTCTTATGGCGATTATATCTGGATCACCGGAACCGAGGACTTGAAAAAATAGCTGCCGCAACTCTCGAAACGATTCGCCGGTTTCCATCCTTCTGACTGCTGACTCCTTTCAAAATATCACGATTCAACTTGATCATCGCGTCAATTTTCGATAATATTCTGAAATCAATAAAATTTTTATAATGACTTCGGAAGAAGCCCACCTGAGATTGCCGAGGCTGATACATGTCCCTTAACCCCATTGGTTCCAAATCGCTTTTGTTACTGGTTGCCGGCGCAAAAGGCGCCATCGGTTCAACCCTTGCAGCCGCCGTTTCCATGATGAGACATCATCCTGAAAGGGTGCTGCCTTATCTGACAACCGCCGGTAAATTTTCCCGGTTTTTTCCCCAGCAGGCGGTCGATCTTGCCGGCTGGGATGTCGCCGATCATCCCCTGACGACCGCCATCTCTCGGCACGGTGTTCTGTCGAAAGCATTATGGGAGCCCTACCGGGATGAAATTGACCGGGTGAAGGTTTTTTCCGCCCCAAGCGTCAATCTGGACAGGGCGAGACAGATTCAGCAGATTATGCTGGATATGGCGTCCCTGAAAACCCGATATCCGGATGCACTGCCTGTTTTTATCAATCTTCTGCCGGCCTGCGCCGCTGAACCCTTTCCTGCCGCTGAAACCCTCTCACAGATCTACGAGCATGACGGCGCATCAGATTTCCCGGATCTCTCATACGCGCTGGCCGCGATTTCTTCCCGGATCCCGGTTGTCAACTTCACGCCCAATCCCCTGGAATGCCCGGCCGTCATTCAGGAAGCAATCAGAAACGGCGTCTGCATGGCAGGCTGCGACGGTAAAACCGGACAGACCTATTTCAAGGTGGTTCTGGCATCGGCATTTAAAGCCAGAAACCTTCTGGTGGACGGGTGGTATAGCCTGAATATCCTGGGTAACGCTGATGGAAAGAATTTGATGAACCCGGAGAGAGCGGCCGGTAAACTGGCCAACAAAACCCATCTTCTGGATGACATTCTGGGGTATCCGGTTGGTCAAAAATATGGAACGCCGTCGCACAAGGTGCATATCGACTACTATCCTCCCCGGGGCGATGCCAAGGAAGCCTGGGATGTCATCGATTTTGTCGGCCTGTTTGACCTTCCCATGAGCATTCGCATCAATCTCCAGGGAAGGGATTCCATCCTGGCTGCCCCGCTGGTTCTGGACCTGGCCAGATGGATGGCGGCGCTTTCAATGTCCGGACGGAAAGGTCTGATCCCGGAGCTGGGATTCTATTTTAAAAAACCCATGGGAGACTGCCCGCCGGTGACCTTTCAGGAACAGCTCAATTGCCTGCAATCGCTTGAAAACGAATGCTTTCACCATCAATAGTATAGGAGACAATACCATTCCATGATACTGGGTTACAGCACCAACGCATTTGTCAAATACTCGCTGCCGGATTCCCTCAAACGCATCGCTGATCTGGGGTTTAAAGGGGTAGAAATCATGTGCGACCGGCCCCATCTTTATCCACCGGATTTCCGGGACGCGGACCTGCTCGATATCAAAAACACAATCAACGGCCTGGGCCTGAAAATAACGAACCTGAACAGCTTTACCCTGTTTGCCGTCGGCGATACGTATCTGCCGTCCTGGATCGAACCCGATCCCACGCAGCGCAATATCCGCATTCAGCACACCCTGGCCTGCCTCGGGATCGCCAAGGAGCTGGGCTGCGGCAATATTTCAATTCCTCCCGGCGGTCCCTTGAACGGCATGTCCCGGGCGGAAGCCATCCGGCTCTTTCACCTGGGGCTGGATCAGGCGATTCCGCTTGCCGAATCCCTGAACATCAAGCTGCTGCTCGAACCCGAACCCGACCTGTTGATGGAAAATTCCGCCCAGTTCAAGGCTTTTATTCGCGATATTCGATCCAATGCCGTGGGTCTCAATTTTGATATCGGCCATTTTTTCTGCGCCGGTGAAGAACCCCATGCGGCATTCGAGGATTTGTTCGAATGGATCGGGCATGTGCATATCGAGGATATCGCTCCCAGCCGGGTTCACAATCATTTGATCGTGGGCCAGGGCGCCATTTGCTTTTCAAAGATTTTTGAAGCCATGGAGCGGTTGGGATATGCCTGCGATATCAGCCTGGAACTTTATCCATACGTGGAAATGCCGGAAGAGGCCGGCCGCAGGAGTCTGGCTTGCCTGCTGCCGTGGATGCGGGACGCCGGTATAGTCATCAATTCTGATTGATTTAGGAGATTGTTATATGTTTTTTCCCAAAACCGTCTGGCTGAACGACCGCATGCAGCGGGCCCGGCTGATTTCCCGGCTGACCCGTGAAAAGCTGGCCACATACGGGTTTTACCAGGTGCCGGAAAATGAAAAAGTGCAATATGTGCGCAGGCATTTTAATTCGGTTGCCGAATGTTACGACCTGATGAATACCATTTTGAGCTTCGGCATTCACTATCTGTGGAAACGGGCCGCCATACGCGCCCTGAACTTGAGGTCCGGAGACAGGGTTCTGGATGTCTGCGGAGGCACCGGAGATCTGTCCATTCTGGCGGACGCTCAGGTGGGATCAACCGGAGAGGTGATTCTGTATGACATCAACCGGGACATGATCCTGGCCGGGAAAACCCAGGAAAACCATCTTGCCATCCGAAAGCGAATCCAGTATGTTCAAGGCGATATAGAGGCCATGTCGTTCCCGGACAACAGTGTTGATGCCGTGATGGTGGGCTTTGGAATCCGGAATGTCACCCACATGGACAGGGGATTTAAAGAACTGCACCGGGTGCTGAAGCCCGGCGGCAGGATGATGTGTCTGGAATTTTCGAAACCGGTTTCACCGGTCTTCAGATGGCTGTATGACATGTACTCTTTTTACATCATGCCGTGGCTCGGGCAGTTGATTGCCGGAACCCGCTCAGCCTATATTCACCTGCCGGAAACCATCCGCCTTTTTCCGCTGCCGGATGAACTTGCCGAAATGCTGGAAGGAATCGGCTTTACAGATGTCACGTTCCGGAGACTGACCAACGGCATTGCTGTGATTCATATGGGCGTCAAAGCCAAATAAAGAGGCAATGGAATAAAGGAGTTTTCTTGAAAATCAAGTCCGACAAATTGGGCCGCAACAGCCTTTGTCCCTGCGGCAGCGGCCGTAAATACAAAAAATGCTGCGCTTCCAAGGACCAGCAAACCGGAGCTCCCTCGATTCCGTTTCTGAAAGGTGAATACAGCCGGAAATACAAGATCCGGTTCAAAACTCCTGAAGATGTCGAAGGCATTCGAAAAGCCGGGCGTCTGGCTCTGGACTCCCTGGATCTGGCGGAATCCATCATCCGACCCGGCATCACCACGGAAGAAATCAATACGCTGGTTCATGAATTTACCGTCAGGAATCACGCCATTCCCGCGCCGCTTCATTACAGGGGATATCCTAAAAGTGTCTGTGTTTCGGTCAATGAAGTGATCTGCCACGGCATCCCCGGCAGCCGCGTCCTTCGGGACGGAGACATCGTGAATGTGGATGTTACGCCTATCTTGAACGGCTATTATGCGGATGCCAACAAGACGTTTTTTGTAGGAACTCCCGGGTCTGACGCTCAAAAAATCGTTAACGTGACGCGGGAATGCCTGCGCCAGGGCATGTCCATGATCAAGCCCGGAAACACCACCGGCCACATTGGATGGGCCATTCAGAACTACGCGGAAAGCCAGGGGTGCTCCGTGGTCCGGGAATTTGTCGGACACGGCATCGGGTTTGAATTTCACGAACCGCCGCAGATTCTCCATTACGGCCAGAAAGGCGACGGTTTCCTGCTGCTGCCGGGCATGGTCTTTACCATAGAGCCCATGATCAATATCGGCGCCCGGTTTTTACGTATTCTTGAGGACAAATGGACGGCTGTAACGGAAGACGGCAGGCTTTCCGCCCAGTTTGAACAGACCCTTCTGGTCACGGAAGAAGGGTACGAAAGCTTGACGCCGTTTGATTGAAGCAGCCGATATCGTCGTCACTCCAGGGAACAACAGGAGCTTTCACATTCACCATGGGACTGGGCAACCGTAAACGCGATCACGTTTACGACGTTTTCCATGTCCGTATCCCGCTGAACCACATTAAAGGGTCGGCTGATTCCCATCAAAATGGGGCCGACCGCCTTTGCGCCTCCGATATGACAGAGCAGTTTGTAGGCGGCGTTGCCGGCGTCCAGATTCGGAAAGATCAGCACATTGGCCGGCGCACCCAGGCGGTTAAAGGGATACAGCCGGTTCAGTATTTCCTCGGACACGGCCGTGTCGGCCTGCATCTCCCCATCAATGATCAGCTCGGGCCTTCGGGTCCGCACAATCTCGACGGCCCGCTCCACGCGCCTGGCATCCGGATGACGGGTGGAACCGAAATTGGAAAAGGAAATCATGGCCACGATCGGCTTGACATCGAAAAATCCCACCATTTCCGCGGACAGAATCGCAATCTCGGCCAGAACCTCGGAACTGGGGTGAATATTGACCGTGGTGTCCGCCAGAAACAGGGTATGCCCCCTGAAAATCACCATGTAAAGCCCTGCAACCACGGAAACCCCGGGTCTGCGGGGAATGACCTGAAGCACCGGCCGGATGGCATCCGGATAAGACCTGCCGATGCCGTGAACCTGGCCGTGAACCAGGCCTTCCCGGACCATCATGGCGCCGAATGTATACCGGTTTCGAAGCTGCCAGCGGGTTTCCGCAGGCGACCAGCCTTTTCTGGCCCGTGACGCAAAGAGTTTTTCGGTGAATTCATCATAAAGCGGGCTCTTCAGATGATCCAGAATCTCAATGCCATCCAGGGAAATGTTCAACTCCCCGGCCAGAAGCCGGATCTCCTCTTCATGCCCCAGCAAAAGGGGTTTGGCGATGCCTTCCTTGACCACCTGAGAGGCGGCCCGCAGAATCACCGGGTGATTGCCTTCGGGCAGCACGATCCGCTTCGGATTCTGCTGGGCCGTAAAGATGATTTTCCGCATCACTTCCCGCTCCGGCCCCAGTTTGGTTTCAAGCTCCTGGATATAGGCGGCGTGACTGGGAAGCGCCACCCGTGCTACTCCGCTTTCCACGGCGGCATTGGCCACCGCCGGTGTGACTTTAAGCAATACCCGGGTATCCAGCGGCTTGGGAATGATGTAATCCGGACCAAAGCGCATGGGCTTTCCGCCATACGCCCGGATCACCGAATCCGGCACATCCTCCCTGGCCAGTTCCGCCAGGGTCCGAACCGCAGCCACCTTCATTTCAGTGTTGATGGCCTTGGCCCGCACATCCAGTGCGCCCCGGAAAATAAAGGGAAAGCACAGGACATTGTTGACCTGATTCGGGCAATCGGATCGTCCGGTTGCCACAATGGCATCCGGACGGACAGCCTTGGCCTCATCATAACCGATTTCGGCATCCGGATTGGCCAGGGCGAAGATGATGGGTTTGTCCCGCATCCGGCAGAGCATCTCCGGGGTAAAGGCCCCTTTGACCGAAAGACCCACCAGCACATCAGCGCCCTGGCACGCATCCATCAGGGTCCGCATCGGGGTGTCCTGGGCAAACGCCTCCTTGTAGGGGTTCATGCCTTTAATCCGGCCCTTGTAGACAACGCCGGTTGAATCCAGCAGAATGATATTCTCCTGCCGGGCGCCCAGCGTCATGTACATCTTGGCGCAGGCAATGCCGGCAGCGCCTGCGCCGTTAATCACGATCCGGGTATCAGCCATGTCGCGGCCGGTCAGCAGACAGGCATTTAACAGGGCTGCGCAGGAAATGATGGCGGTTCCATGCTGGTCGTCATGAAATACCGGTATGGACATCTGTTTGATGAGCTCTTCCTCGACATAAAAACAGTCCGGCGCCTTGATGTCTTCCAGGTTGATGCCGCCGAACGTCGGCTCCAGGCTCTTGACCGTGCGGATGAATTCATCCAGATCGCGGATGTTGAGCTCGAGATCAAAGACATCGATATCGGCAAACCGCTTAAAAAGCACGCCCTTGCCTTCCATCACCGGCTTTCCGGCCAGGGGCCCGATATTGCCAAGGCCCAGAACCGCCGTACCGTTGGTGATGACTCCGACCAGGTTTCCCCGTGTGGTGTAATCATAGGACAGATCCGGATCTCTTTTGATTTCCATGCAGGGAATGGCTACTCCCGGCGTATAGGCCAGGGATAGATCGGACTGGGAAAGGCAGGGCTTGCTGGGCACCACTTCAATTTTACCCGGCCTGGGTTCCTTGTGGTACTGAAGCACTTCAATCTTAAAGGGGGTCATGAAATCTCTCCTAACTATTTAATAATTAATGAAATCGCTATAGTTTACTGGACCATGCGAACAGATTTAAGCCGTTCCAGCAGAGACCCGCTTCGGCTTCCTCTTCCCAGATCAAGATCCGTTACCGCCACCCGATTGACCTTAAAAGTCAAATCCTGATCGCCATCGGGCGCCCGGTAGGCCCAGGTTTCATGAATGGCATACGGAAGAGAGCCTGCTTTTCCCAGATAGAGCATGATATGGCCTTTCAGATAAAGCGTGGTGATTCCCCCGATTGCCTGATCCAGACTGCGGATTTTAAATACTTCCGGCGTGTCCGGATCAAATTCCGCAACAGGTTTCCCCACCATCGCCTGGTCCGCTGAATTTCGGGGAAAACTCACCCCCACGGTTGCAAAAATCTGCTGAATATACCGGGAACAGTCCTGCTCGCCATACATGCCTCCCCATCCATACGGGGCATTCAGCATTTCAAAGGCCTGCTGAAGGATATTCCGGGCGGTGTAGGGAAGGTACCCTTCACTGGCCTGATTTTTTAGAACATATCCCTGTTGCCTGACCAGATATCCCTGGGAATCGGTGATCGGAATCAGGACCTGATAAGCATTCTCCTCCGCTTCGATCAGCGGGAGCCGGACTCCCATCTGCACATATTCTTCGGAATACGTCAGCGCCGGGTTCCGATAAATATCCGCTTTGGGACGAAGGATCACCACAAAGCGGTCCGGATGAATAAAATCTTCCAGGACTTCCGGCGAACACCTGGCGATATGCCGGGATTCCACCCATCCGGAGCTGGCCGGTGAACGCGCATATGTCCATTTCAGGTCCCGGGTTCGATGCAGGAGCAGCAGCGGCGTTCCCAGTTCCAGGGTATTATTCTGAAGCGCGTCAAAGTCCACTTCAGATGGGTCGCCATAAAGCGGCTCCAGGGTCGGCAAGATCCGCTGGTTCGAAAACCGTACCACAACCCCGTAATCCGGCCCGCGATCCGACCCACGATCCGAATAGCTGCCAGGATCCAGTGCGGCCATATCCATATATTCGGCCAGGCGTTCATAAAATTCACCGGATGCCTGACGGCCGGATGAAAGATAACGGGGCCTGGCCCACAGACGGTCAATGTCTTTGCGCAGGGTGGCAGCAAGATCGCTGCCTGAATACGGCAGCGGCCAAGAGATCTTTTGGCGGGCGCCGGGAGATTCTATGGCCGTAACGGTTTTCAGGTCTTTTTCAATGTGAAGATTGAGCCCGGCAATCTGTGACGGGGTCAATATCAACGCATCGGGCGATGGATGGCGGCTGATCCAGTAGCCGGGGGTCAGCATGTTGCGGTCGGTGCCCGGCAGAAGGGTTGGCGCGGCGAACGGCTTATGGCTCTGCGCACAGCTGCAGAGGGTTAAAAAAAGCACCAGGCAACAGCCTGGCATAAAATGCGTTTTGCGTTTCACCGGTAATCGCTCTCCACAGGGGGATGAACAGGGGTTTGATGCTATGGGTGGAAATTATAACACAAGGGGGAATACGGGTCGAGGATTAAGTGCGGGAATGCGGGTGAGGATATCCACCCCTGGAGAATGAGAAAAAAGGCCCCCACAATTCATAGGGGCCTTTTTTTTAACGCTTTTTTAAGCCTTGACGTCCGAAGAGTGAATCTGTTTCATGAATTTATTCACATCCGCGGGAACTTGCCCGTCAATTTTGGAGACAATATATACCGTTAAAAATGCCAGCGGAACCGTAACCAGGCCGGGAATTCTCCACTGCATCCATACCGGCAGGGTCGTTACAAAGAATATCATGTACAAGGAAGAAGCCAGGCCCATCACCATTCCCCAGATGGCGCCTTTTTCCGTCATGCCGCGCCACCAGACACCCATCAGGAATATGGGGGCGAACGTGCTGGCGGCCACATTAAAGGCCAGCCCGACCAGGTGGCCGATGGCCGCCTTTTCAACCAGCAAGCCAAGTATCCCGTAAATGACGCCGATGATGACCACGGAAACCTTGCCGGCGACAACCCGCTGTTTTTCCGAGGAAGTTTTATTGATAAAATGGGTGTAGAGGTCATGGCCCAATGCGCCGGAACAGGCGATGAACAGACCGGAGAGGTTCGAGAACACCGCGGCAAAGGCGCCGGCAACCACAATTCCCAGCAACCACTTCCCGCCGATAATATCCGCCACGGTTGGTATGACCATATTCATCCCACCGGTGACAAAGGCCTTGAAGTCAACCGGCGTCAGTGTTCCGGCTTTAGCCCCTTCCAGGAACAAATACCGGCCGACCGTACCCAGGTACAATGCAAGCGTAAAGAAAACGCTGGCGATGACGATGGCGAACAATGCGGAGTATCTGGCTTCCTTGGCGTTCGGGTTGGTATAGAAACGCAGCAGAATGTGGGGCAGGCCCAAAGTCCCGAGGGACAGACCGATCACCATGGAAATACATTCCGTCAGACTCTTGAACATACCGCCACCCACATAGGACCATTTGGCCCCGTTGGCAACGATGTCCGCGCCGCCCTTGGCGTAAGCCCCGCTGCCGGGTACCGCGCCGGTCCAGTTCTGAACCAGCTCCAGGATCTTGCCGTAATGAAGACCCGCGTAGATTGCGCCCGCAAAAAGTATCAGGAACGCGCCGAAGCGAATCCAGATCTCCACGGCCTGGTTGATCGTGGTGCCTTTCATGCCGCCCACGCCGACATAGAAAATCATGACCACGACAATCATGATCACCCCGGCTTCATAGGAGGTACCGAAAAAGAGTTGCAGAATCTGAGCGCCGCCTAAGATCTGTGGGGCGGCGTAAAAACCGGAAATCGCCAGTACCACGACCACCGCAAACAAGCGGGCGGAGGGGCTGTGGAATCTTTCCGCCAGAAAGTCGGGAACGGTAAATTTCCCGAATTTTCGCAGCGGGCCTGCGATAAACAGCGCCAGGATGGTCAAGCCGACGGAGAAACAAAAGGTATAGAAGATGCCGTCATATCCCAGGGCAAAAGTCAAACCTGCAAGCCCCAGAAAGGTGGCGGCGCTGAGGTAATCTCCGGCGATGGCGGACCCGTTCATCAGCCAGCCGAAGCTGCGGCCGCCGACATAGAATTCGACAGTGCTGGTGGCATATTTTTTGGTCGCATAAGTAATGACAATAATCGTACCCAAGAGTATCAAGGTAAACAGGTATTTAGGTTCCATGGTTTAGACCACCCCCTGATTTTTAGAGTTTTGCAAAACCCTTTTCTGGTAATAGAACACATGCAGCCAGGCAATAAAAGAAGCCATGAACAGCGATACCACGGATGTCGCAAACCAGGTAACGGTCATGCCTCCCCAGAGTACGGTTTTCATCAATCCCGGGGATGTATAGTTCAGAACGGTCACTCCCAGCAGGAATGCATAGTAAATAATGGTCAAAATCACGCTGATTTTGAGCTCCTCATTCATCGTTGCGGCTGTCTCCGCATCCAGCGGGGGCAAATCCTTGTAGTTAATGGTCCCTACTTTTTCAATGGCCAAAATGTCTCCTCCTCTCTTTAGATTAAGATACAGCTCTGGTTAGGGTGAAAAAATATCCGTTCGGAATTGAGGAAATTCGCGAAGGGATCATTATTTCTTGCCCCATTCCGCATTGCGCAGCTCAACCCGCCGGATCTTTCCGCTGACGGTTTTGGGAAGCGCGGTGACAAAATCAATCTTTCTGGGGTATTTATACGGAGCGGTTACCTTCTTCACATGTTCCTGAAGCTCCTTGGCCAGGGCCTCGCTGCCGGTATACCCCGGCGCCAGAATGACAAAGGCCTTGACCACTTCACCGCGGGTTTCATCCGGGCTGGAAACCACCGCGGATTCGGCAACCGCCGGATGCTCGATCAGGGCGCTTTCCACCTCAAACGGCCCGATGCGGTAACCCGAGGTCAGAATCACGTCATCGGCACGGCCCACGAACCAGAAATACCCGTCCTCGTCCCGGTAGGCCCGGTCGCCGGTCAGATACCAATCGCCTTTAAAGGCATTGGCGGTTCTCTCCGGCTCTTTCCAGTACTCCTTGAAAAGGCCAAGGGGCCGGACCGGTTTGACTCGAACCGCAATGTCGCCCTCGGTATTCGGGGGGGCAATGACACCGTCATTGTCGATGACCTGAAGGTCAAAGCCGGGGGTGGGTTTACCCATGGACCCGAACCGGGGTTCAATACAGGGAAAGCTTCCGCACAACAGGACGGATTCGGTCTGGCCGTAACCATCGCGGATCGTGCAGCCCGTTGCCTTTTTCCAGACTTCGATGATTTCCGGATTCAGGGGCTCGCCGGCGCCCACGCAGTGGCGAAGGGTCGGAAATTTGTAATCGGACAGCGGCTGAAGCACCAGCATCCGGTATATCGTCGGCGCCCCGCACATGGTTGTAACCGGGTACTTGGACAGCAGCTCCAGGGTTTTCTTGGGATCAAAGCGGTCCGTACAGTGCACAAACTGGGCCGCACCACAGTACCAGGGTCCGAAATAACTGCTCCAGGCGGCCTTGGCCCAGCCCGTATCGCTGATGTTCCAGTGCATGTCTTCGGGTTTCAAGTCCAGCCAGAACTTGCCGGTGACCTGATGGCCCAACGGATAGGAGGTATGCGTATGCAGCGCCATCTTGGGAAACCCGACGGTGCCGGACGTAAAATACACGATGGCTTCTTCATCCTTGGCGGTCTTGGCGGTTTCAAATACGTCCGAAGCAGCGCCCACAACCTGCGTATAGTTCATCCAGCCGTCCCTGCCGCCGCCGATCACCAGTTTGCATTTGAGGGTCGGACATTTGTCTGAAACGGCATCCAGCTTGGGTGCGTTGGCGTTATCGGTAATAAAGCAGGCGGCCTTGGACGTATTGACCCGGTATTCAAGATCCTTGGAAGTCAACTGCGTGGTTCCCGGAGCAATGACAACGCCCATGCGGATACAGGCGGTAAACACTTCCCACCACTCGATCGAACGGCCCAGAACGATCATCACCACATCGCCGCGTTTCACCCCCTGCTGGGACAGCACATTACAGAGCCGCTTGGATGCCTTGCTGAAATCCAGAAACGTCCGCCTGGCTTCCAGTCCGTCATCATTGACCCAGTGCATGGCCAGCTTGTTAGGATCCTGCGCCCATTTGTCAATGACATCGCCTGCAAAATTAAAATACTCCGGCACTTCCCATTTGAATTCAGCGTAAGTCTTGTCGTAATCCGTCATGTTGTAAGTCATGGTTCTCCCCTTCTGATGGCTTTATCAATAACGATCTCGGCCAGTTTGATGATTTGTCTGAAGAAGACACTGCTCGGCATTTTCAGGCAGCAAGCGCCAGCATTCACCTCCTCTGTTCTGGAGTTCCGTTTCTGCGGGATTGCGTTAAAGCAGCCTCTGCATGAGGTTGCATCCCCATGTAATGAAACACTTATTAAAGCGCTTCCGGATAATTTAAAGTCAACTTTTTGCTATTTGTGATAATGATTAATAAAAATTCAATATTATGAACGAGCGCTCAGTCAACTGAAGTATGTTTTTTTTAGCCCAAATAAAAAACCTTGTCAACTTATTTTTGAAGACACTAATATTTAAATAAAATTCAGAAAAGCAGCGCCCATGGTTCCGCACTTGCATACTATCGGCCGGCGCATCACGCATCTGAAAGCCCAAAACTGATTTCTTTCTGCATCGTGTCGATCCGGGAAAAAATTTCTTTCAGCATGGTTTGTTCAATCCGGGTCAGTCTTTTAGGATTGATATAATTATCCGGCGCTGCTTTTTCCACCATCATGGCATTGATCTGTCTGGCGAATCGCAGTTGCATCAAAAAACTGTAGGCATGCTCCATTTCATTATACGTATCCCATCGAAGTATTTTTCTCATAAACAACTGATGCAGTCTTTCCTGGGTATTGGTTTCGGACAAACCATGCTTTAATGCATAAATTCTGGCAAAATCAATGATCGGCACCATGACTTTTTTGATGTCAAAGGCATCCCGGTGCTCTCCCTTGGACTCAACGATAAAATTTCTGAAAAAACCGATGGGCGGCTTGAACTGCTGCGCGTTTTCCGCCATATAGCGGAAAAAAAACGGCCACTCGGAAAGCGAATCCATCAAAAAGCTTCGCAGCTCACTGACGAGTTCCGCTTTTCCATAAGCGCATCTGAAATCGAAAAAAATGGTGGAGCTGAGCAAATCATCCGATTCCGCCACACGTATCCAGGAAAGAAAATAATTTTTCCACACAGACAGAGGCTGACACCATTTGGGATTTTTTGCCATGATGTTTCCTTTGCAGAAATCGTATCCAACATCATTCAACCATGTGCATATGGTCTCCCCCAATTTCAGAAAATAGGAATGAAGGGTCTCGGTGGGCACTCCGGCGACATCTTCATAAATAATGGCGTTGTCCTGATCTGTTTTCAGAGTCTGTTCCTTGCGGCCTTCGCTGCCCATGACCATGAAGGCAAAAGCCCCCGGCGGCGGCCCGTTTTTTTTGAGGGCGAATGCAATGATTTTTTTCAATATGGCATCAGAAATTGTTGTGATCAGACGGGTGAGATTTCTGGCTTTGGCCCCGTTTGAAATCAGGCTCTGAATCACGCCCGGCAGAAGTTGATGCTGCTGCTTCAGCACTTCGATGCTGCCGGCGGTCGATATCTCACGGATCAGAAACAGGGGGGACTGGCCCTGGGCCGTCAGGATATCCTTGTTGGTAATAATGCCGATCACTTCATCCTCCGGGCCGGTCACTCCCAGATGTTTATAACTTTCCTGCATCATGCTCATGAGCGCTTCGAAGACCAAGGCCTGCGAGGAAATCGTCCGGAGCGGAAAAGACATGATTTTTTCAACAGGGTTTTGAATATCCAGACCACTGGCAATCACTTTTTTCCGCAAATCATTGTCCGTAACAATGCCGACAAATTTATCCTGATCCGATTTTACAAGAATGCTGCTGCATTTATGCCGGCTCATCAACTCCGCCGCCGACTGAATGGTCGTTCCGGAAGCGCAGGAAATCAGTTCCTTCTGGGTGATACTGCCGACCGGCTGATTGAGAAACTGAAGCGCCTCCTCTCCGGGTTGAATCGTCTTGGCCACAATGGATGCATAAGACCGGTCCAGCATGCGTTTGCCGAATGTGTCGGTAAAATACTCCAAAAACGGCTCGTTCCGGTTGCAGGCATCCAGAAAACACGGCTTGGGCCAGACATAAAAATGCGTGTCTTCGGTTGTTCTTAAAGATCGGATGGAAATGGAATCGTTTATCAGCATGGATATGCCGCCAAAGAGGTCACCCTCGCTCATGAGCGCCGAGTCGATGCTGTGGTCGCCTTCTTCGAAATAGCGTTCTGCCGCACCGTCCTGAATGATATGGAGCGATTCGATTTTAGAGAGACCTTGCGTAAACAGGAGGGTGTTCTTTGGGTGAAAAACCAGGGACAATTCCATGGCGGCTTTTTCGATTTCAGCCTCCGGAAGGAAAGAAAACGGCGCAATGCCCGACAAAAAATGAAATGCACGGTTTGAAGCGAAGATGGACGCGTAGGATTCATCGATCATTCGCTGACCGAAGGCGTCCACAAAATACTTGTTAAAAAAACGATAATTGTGGCAAAGATCCAGAAAGACGTCCACCGGAATCACACAGCACGTTGACTCCCGACTGGCCTTGGCCGTTCTGACACAAATTCCTGAATTCATCAGGATGGAAATTCCCCCGAAAAACTCTCCCTTTCCCAGCCTGCTGATCTGAGTTTTATGATCTTCCCGCTCATAATAAAGCTCGATCTCGCCGATTTGAAGAATATAGATCCCATCCAGTTTCGACCGGCCCTGCGTAAACAGAATCTCATTTTTGGCATACGATCTCGGGACAACGGATTGCGCCACACGCTCAAGCTCTTTTTCAGGAAGCGATGCAAAAATCCGAATTTGAGACAGAAAATTCAAAGTCTGGTCGTTCATACCAATCCCCCTGCATGGTACAGTTCAAAAAACAGATGAAAGCCCGGGCATGTCAATTCTTCAATACGAAATCTTGGCGTATCTGGTTTTTCCGGATGCTTGAAGCGCATCGTTTAGAGTCAGAATATCGTTTCTTGCCAGAATCGGAATGCATTTCAGCAGAATCCCGGCCGCCGCCAATGCATCGCCAAGCGCCGTATGCCTTCCGGTGATGCTGATGCCAAGCCGCTCGGAAATCGCCTCAAGGCTATGACGCCGGTGTGAAGGGTGAATAACGGCCGAAAGAACCATGGTATCCAGAACCGGCTGGGTAAATCGAACGGAGGTAACATATTCCTTAACCTGAAACATCCGCATATCAAAGGCCACATTATGCCCGACCAAAACCGTGTTTTCCGCAAACTGATAAAGCAGCGGCAGCACTTTATCGAGGGTTGGCTGTCCCTGAAGCATTTCCGGACGGATGCCGTGAATTTTTATGGACGCTTCCGGGACGTCTCTTTGAGGATCCACCAGAACATTGAAAATCTCATTGTTCAGCAACCGCCCGTTCACGATGCGGACCGCCCCAATTGAAATGATCTCGTCCGACAAAGGATCCAGACCCGTAGTTTCCGTATCGATGACGGTGTAAGTGATGTCGGAAAGCAGTTGTCCCTGAAGATCCGGACTGCTGTCCGGCCGGTTTAAAAGATCAAAGTCATAGAATTCAGGACGGCTGGTTGCAAGGGTGATGGGGGCGATGCTTCTGACCCGGGCAGGCTCAGCCGAAGGGAAAAATACGCGAAGACAGGCCTCTTCCGGCGATTTATGCTTTAAGGACGACCACCATTCCGCTTCGTGCTGCAATAAGATATCATTCAGTTTCAGGTACCCCACCCCTTTTTCGTGCAGTACGGTGCTCTCGTTCCATTCATCCAGGACCGTATCGGAAACCGGGACGCCGGACCAGACAATATCGACGTAAATATAATCCCACTCGATCGCCGCCCGGCAGTCAAATGTTGAAATACCCATGACTTTTCCGAGCTGATTTAAAAGAAACGACATAGCAGATACCAGATGACGGTTGTCGGCGTAAATCCAGGCAGGTTCGTCCGGCATGTGGAGCCGAAGCGTCAGGCCATATTGTTCCCGTACAAAGCCTTGAAACATTTCAAGCACGTTTTGAATCTGCGTTGGGATCAGCGGAAGGTTGAAATGGGATGGACAGGAAGCCGGCATGGAGTCCGGTGAAAGATGGAAATCCGATACCGCGCCGAAAGACAGGGATGCGCTGTCCGGTTGAGAATGGGATTGCGTGATGTTGTTGATTCTCAGGATAAACCCGGCCAGTTCATACATGTAAATGAGGATGGGAACGATCTCGACCTTGAGGAAATGGCCGTAAGGCCCCAGGGTGGCAAAACAGGCGCCTGGATTATCCTGGGACTGCGCCAGTTTTTTGGTGATTTCCGCAAAAGCGCCTTGAATCTGCGCTTTGTTGATAAAACAGGTGATGTTTCGACCCAGTCCAATAAACTGGCAGTTCAAAAACTCAATTTGTGCACCTGCCTTCGGTTTTTCCTGATAACTGAGAAACTCTTCCGCCTTCTTGTTGAATAACAGGATGGCCCCGGACGGATTACAAACGATGACGCCTTCGGAAAGGCAGGAGATGATGGAAGCCAGGATATTTTTTTCCTGCTCGAGCGCCTCTCCGGAAAGACGGATTTTATCATCGATGGTTTTTTTCAGGGACTGATAACGATCCGCCCCCTCATTAATCATGGCTGCCAGGCGTTTAAAGTCTTTTCCGGCGTCGATGTCGATGCGGTAAGAGGGGTTTGCGGAATGGATGACAAGCATTTCATCTGCAATTTTACGTGTCGGCAGAATATACAGGTTAAAAACAGCAACCAGACATCCCCCCCATCCTCCCAGCGCCAGAAGAATCGCGATAAAAAAATAAAAGAAATTATCCGCGACAATCTGCAACGTTACGGCCTTGTTTTCCAGCGCCAGTTGGGCCCCGAATAAATACCCCAGGCTGAAGAATATCAATGAGAACAGCACCGTTGAAAAAGCGGCAATAAACCAGAATTTAATGACCGATTTCAATAGAATTCCCCTGATTTTTTAAATGAAAACCCGGAAAGACACGTCAGCATCCAGGATCCGTACAGATGCGCATGCTTGGCAATCAAATGTTATATTAGGCAAAAACCGGTCGATTTAACAAGGATAAAAACATCTGAAAGATCACAAAGCGGACTTGAAACGCTCCGGCTCCCCCTCGTTGGCCTCTCTCAGATACATTTCCGCTTACCCTGCCGGGACACTCGTGATTGGGAGGAGTCGGCCCCGAGCCTCCGACTCTTTTAGAAACACTTGACAAAGTCAAAAATGACATGATAGGGTAATTTGACTGAGCGCTCGTTCATATCAAAAAAATATCACCCTGATCAGCATGGATCTATATGGAGCATTCACCCCGAAGAACCAAAGATGTGCTTACGCTGATTAAAAACCCGGATTTGGTGGAACGCAGGCGCAGGCAGATTGTCGACGCGGCGGTCGGACTGTTCATCGAAAAAGGATTTCACAAAACCACGACCCGGCAGATCGCCAGCGCCGCGGGCTTTTCCATCGGTTCGCTTTATGAATACGTCAAATCCAAGGAAGATATTCTTTATCTGGTCTGCGACGCCATTCATGAAGAAATGGCGCAGCACGTCACCGACGCCCTGGCCAGGGCCGATGAGGGAGTAAAAGGACTGGCCGAGGCCATCCGGGAATATTTTCTGGTATGCCATCGCATGAGCGATCACATTCTGCTGATCTATCAGGAAACCCAGTCCCTGCCATCCCAATGGCGAAAGCGCGTGCTGGAAAACGAGGTTCAAATCACCGGTGTTTTTGTCAATGTTCTGGCCAATCTATCTGCATCCGGCGATCTGCCGTTCATGGACGAAAAACATATCGAGCTGGCTGCACACAACATCACGGTGCTGGGTCATATGTGGACCTTTCGCAGGTGGTTTCTGGCGCGCCATTACAGTATCGAAGATTACATCAACATTCAAACCCGATTGATCTTTGGGATCGATGCCCTGACCGGCAGCGCCCCACAAAAGGAGGACGCGTGAGTATTGCGATTCAAGCCTATCAGCCCAAACATAACGTCCGGGTGGTTACCGCCACTTCTCTTTTTGACGGTCATGATGCTTCCATCAATATCATGCGACGGATTTTACAGGACACCGGCGTTGAAGTCATTCACCTGGGACATAACCGGTCTGTACAGGAAATCGTCGACGCCGCCATCGAAGAAGATGTCCAGGGCATTGCCGTATCCAGTTATCAGGGCGGCCATGTGGAATTTTTCAAGTATATGGTGGATCTGTTAAAAGAAAACAAGGCTTCCCATATCAAGGTTTTCGGGGGCGGCGGCGGCGTGATCGTTCCGGATGAAATCCGGGAGCTGGAAGCATACGGCGTTGCCAAGATATATTCTCCGGAAGACGGCACACGCATGGGGCTTCAGGGCATCATCAATCACATGGTGGAAGCCATGGATTTTTCAACGGTCGATGGTCATGTCCCCGATCTGGACGCGCTTTCGCCCCGGAACAAACTGCGCGTGGCCAACCTGATCACAACCGTCGAGCAGACCAAATGCCATCACATCAGCCATCTTCCGGAACTGATGGAGAAGCTGAAGGGCAAGGCATCCGGCCAAACCATTCCGGTTCTGGGCATCACCGGAACAGGCGGCGCCGGAAAATCCTCCCTGACCGATGAGCTGATTCTGCGCCTGCTGCATGATATGCCCGAGCTGCATGTGGCGATCATCAGTTGCGATCCTTCCCGAAGAAAAACCGGCGGTGCGCTTCTGGGCGACAGGATCCGCATGAATGCCATCGGGAGCCCCCGCGTATACATGCGGTCCCTGGCCACCCGCCAGTCCAACACCGAAATCCCCGACACCCTGGGTGAAACCATTCAGGCTCTGAAAGCTGCCGGCTTTGACCTGATCATTGCCGAAACCGCAGGCATCGGCCAGGGCGACTCGCTGATCACCGATCTGGTGGACACGTCCCTGTATGTCATGACCAGCGAGTTTGGTGCAGCTTCCCAGCTTGAAAAAATCGACATGCTCGATTACGCCGATATCGTGGTCGTGAATAAATTTGAAAAACGCGGCGGAGAAGACGCTGTCCGGGACGTCAGAAAGCAGGTACAGCGAAACCGGTCGACCTGGGATCAGCCTCCGGAGAGCATGCCGGTATTTGGAACCATTGCCTCCAAATTCAATGATGACGGCGTCACAGCGCTCTACCATGCCATTCTGGATACCCTGGCCGACAAAACAATGATCCGGTTTCATACCCGGCTCCCGAAGCCGGAAACCCGGACCTCAAGCTCGAAAACCATCATCATCCCGCCGGAACGCACCCGGTATCTGGCTGAAATATCCGACACCATCAGAAAATACCACAAGAAAACCGAAATCCAGGCCGAGGCCATCCGCACGGCCTGGCATCTGGAAGAGGCCATCAAGTCCGTTGAACAAAACCTGTCCAGCGATATGTCCGCCCTGTTGTTTCAGCTCAAGGACGAGACATCCCGCGCCCAAAAAAAGGTGGAAGAGCAGTCCAGCGCCATCCTGAAGGAATGGGATGACATCCAGGCCGCCTACACTCAGGACAAGCTCACTTATGAGGTCCGGGGCTGCGACATCAAGGTCCCGCTTTACACCGAATCCCTGTCTCATAAAAAAATCCCAAAAATCTCCATTCCCCGTTTTAAAGATCCCGGCGAAATCTACCGCTGGATGCGTGAGGAAAATGTTCCCGGAAGGTTTCCCTATACCGGCGGCGTGTTTCCGTTAAAGCGGGTCGGCGAAGACCCCACACGCATGTTTGCCGGAGAAGGGGACCCGGCCCGGACCAACCGGCGCTTCAAGCTGCTTTCCGGCAACTACGACGCCAAGCGCCTGTCCACGGCATTTGATTCTGTAACCCTGTATGGATATGATCCGGAGACGCGACCGGATATTTATGGAAAAATCGGCACCTCCGGGGTCAGTATCTGTACCCTGGATGACGTCAAGATCCTTTACGACGGTTTTGACCTCTGCGCGCCCAGCACATCGGTTTCCATGACCATCAACGGCCCGGCGCCCATCATTCTGGCCATGTTCATGAACACGGCCATCGACCAGCAGGTGGATAAATTCACGGAAAAAAACGGCCGGGCGCCCTCCGAAAACGAAACCGCCCAGATTCGCGCCAAAGCCCTTTCCACGGTCCGGGGTACGGTTCAGGCCGATATTCTGAAAGAAGACCAGGGACAGAACACCTGCATTTTTTCCATTGAATTCGCCCTGAAAATGATGGGCGATATCCAGCAATATTTTATAGAGAACCGGGTCCGCAATTTCTATTCCGTGTCCATATCCGGATACCATATTGCCGAGGCCGGCGCCAATCCCCTCACCCAACTGGCACTGACCCTGTCCAACGGCTTTACCTACGTGGAATATTACCTTTCCCGGAAAATGCCGCTCGACAGCTTTGCGCCGAATCTGTCATTTTTCTTTTCAAACGGCATGGATCCCGAATACACGGTCATCGGAAGGGTGGCCCGCCGGATCTGGTCCATTGCCATGAAGGAAAAATACATGGCATCCGAACGGTCCCAGATGCTCAAATACCACATTCAAACCTCCGGCCGGTCGCTTCACAGCCAGGATATTCAGTTCAATGATATCCGGACCACGCTTCAAGCCCTCTGCGCCATATATGACAACTGCAACAGCCTTCATACCAACGCATTTGATGAGGCCATCACCACGCCCAGCACCGAATCCGTGCGAAGGGCACTTGCCATTCAGCTCATCATCAACCGGGAATGGGGGCTGGCCAAAAATGAAAACATGAATCAGGGCAGTTTTATCGTGGAAGAACTCACCCGTCTGGTGGAAGAATCCGTTCTGATGGAGTTCGACAGGATCACCGAACGCGGCGGGGTTCTGGGTGCCATGGAAACCGGTTATCAGCGCAGCAAGATTCAGGAAGAATCCATCCACTACGAAATCCTGAAACACACCGGCGAATACCCCATCGTTGGCGTCAACACCTTCCGGGACCCCAACACTTCAGGCGATGAACTCAGCGACGGCGTGGAACTGGCCAGGGCATCCGAAGAAGAAAAGGAATCCCAGATCCGGCGCCTGGCGGAATTCAAGGACAAGCACCAAAACGAAGCACCGGCAGCGCTGAAGCGCCTTCAGCAGGTGGCGTTTTCCGGCGAAAACCTCTTTGCCGAACTGATGCAGACCGTTCGCGTCTGCTCACTGGGACAGATCACGCAGGCCCTGTATGATGTGGGTGGAAAGTATCGCAGGAATATGTAGTGCATGAACGGCAAAGTCCGCTCATGCAAAATCCGGATATTGAAATACGGATTTATTATTAAAAACAGGGTGTCCGTTCAGGCACCCGCCAAAGGAGATTTTTAATGAAAGAAGCGGTCATTGTCAGCGCGGTCAGAACCCCGCTGGGCGGTTTTAACGGATCATTGGGCGCTGTCGGGGCAACCCAGCTGGGAGCCATCGTTATCGAGGCCGCGATCGCACGGGCCAATATCGCCAAATCCGCGGTCAATGAAGTCATCATGGGGCAGGTACTGCCCTGCGGATATGGCCAGAATCCGGCCAAGCAGGCTGCGGTCAGGGCCGGCATGCCCTGGGAAGTGGAGTGCATCACGATCAACAAGGTTTGCGGATCGGCTTTAAAGGCCGTGATGCTGGCGGCCCAGGCCATTCAGACCGGAGACGCCGACGTGGTGGTCGCCGGCGGCATGGAAAACATGAGCATGGCTCCCTATTATCTGGAAAAAGCCAGATTCGGTTATCGGATGGGACCGGGAAAACTGGAAGACCATATGATTCATGACGGGCTCTGGGACATTGTCAATGATTTTCACATGGGCATGTCCAATGAGCTGTGCTCGGAGAAATACCATGTCACCCGCGAAGATCAGGACCGATATGCTGCGGAATCCTACCGAAGGGCCATCGTCGCCATCTCTTCCGGCCGGTTCAAGGATGAGATCGTCCCGGTTCCGATCCCCCAGAGAAAGGGAGGCCCGATCCTTTTCAGCCAGGATGAATGCGCCCAGGAAACCAGCCTGGACAGCCTGTCCAGAATGAAAGGGGCTTTTAAAAAAGACGGCGTGGGAACCGCCGGAAACGCCTCGATCATCAGTGACGGGGCCGCGGCCGTTGTCGTCATGTCCCGCGAAAAGGCCATCGAGCTGGGCTGCGAAGTTCTGGCAACCATCGGGGCCCAGGCATCGTATGCAATCGACATGAAATACGTGCTGGTCGCACCTATTTGGGCCATTCCCAAATGCCTGAAGAAAGAAGGCCTGTCCAGGGACGCCATCGATCTGTACGAAGTGAATGAAGCCTTCAGCGGCTCGACCGTGGCCGCACTTCGGGAACTCGGCCTGGATCCCCAAAAAGTCAATGTCAACGGCGGCAGCGTGGCTCTTGGACATCCCATCGGCGCCAGCGGGTGCCGCCTGCTGGTAACCCTGCTTCACGAGATGATCAAAGCGGACAAGAAAACCGGCCTGGTTACCCTTTGCCTGGGCGGCGGCGAGGCGGTTGCCATGATCGTGAAACGGTAAATCTGAAACGACAACGCACGAAATGGAGGAAATCTTGATGGATATTAAAACTTATGGCGTCATCGGCGCCGGTCAGATGGGAAATGGCATTGCCCAGGTGGCGGCCATGAGCGGCCTTAAAGTCATCATGAACGATATCAAAGCGGAATTCGTCCAGAACGGGCTGAATACGATCACCAAAAATCTGGCCCGAAGCGTTGAAAAAGGCAAAATGACGGCCGCGGAAAAAGACGCGGTCCTGGCCCGGATTTCTCCGAGCACGGCGCTTAAAGACATGGCATCCGCCGATTTTGTGGTCGAGGCTGCAACCGAGAATGAAAATTTAAAATTTCAGATCTTCAAACAGCTTGATGAGATTTGCCCGGCCCATGCGATCCTGGCAACCAACACCTCCTCCATTCCCATCGGCAGAATTGCCGCTCAAACCCGGCGAGCGGATAAAGTCATCGGCATGCACTTCATGAACCCGGTGCCGGTGATGAAGCTGGTTGAAGTCATTCGGGGTATCGCCACTTCGGATGAAACCTTCAAAACGACCTGGGATCTTTCGATAAAATTCGGCAAAACACCTGCCCTGGCCAACGATTATCCGGGCTTTATCGCCAACCGGATTCTGCTTCCCATGATCAACGAGGCGGTATTTTGCCTCTACCATGGCGTTGGAACCCGCGAAGACATCGACACGGTGATGAAACTGGGAATGAACCACCCCATGGGGCCCCTGGCCCTTGCCGACCTCATCGGCCTGGATACCTGCCTGGCCATCATGGAAACCCTTTACAACGGGTTCAAGGATTCCAAATATCGGCCCTGCCCTCTGCTCCGCAAATATGTCGAAGCCGGATGGCTGGGCAGAAAAACCGGCCGCGGATTCTTTGAGTATTGAAAGACAGAAAACTGAAGACAGGAAACAGAAGTCAGAAGACAGAAGACAGATTCCGTTTTTCTTCTGGCTGCTGACTCCTTGAAAAGGAGGTCTTATGCCGAAAAAAGCAGCGGATTCAACCGCTACCCTCATTGGACAGAAAATCAGGAAAGTTCGCACGGACAAAAATATTACGCTGGATAATATCGCCAATGAGACCGGTTTTTCCATTGATCATCTCAAGAAAATCGAGTCCGGGAAAATCACCCCGCCGGTCGGGGCACTGCTTCAGATTTCCCGGGCGCTTAAAATCGATTCCGGAATTCTCCTGAAGGAAGAGCCGTCCAGCCTCAAGGACCGGATCAAGGCCTACACCAAGCGAACCGAACATTATGCTTACACGACCCTGACGCCCGGGGCTGAAAACAAGCATTTGAAGGCATTCCGGGTGACCATCGATGCGCTTCAGGAGCATCTTGGCGTAGGGTACCATCACGAGGGGGAAGAATTCGTCTATGTGCTGTCCGGAAAAATTGAGATCATGGTCGGCGAACATGTCAACAAGCTGGAAACCGGGGATACCCTGCACTTCAACTCCGGCATTCAGCATAACCTGCGCAATTGCGGTGAAACCACCGCCGAGCTGATCGTGGTGGTGTACAGCCCCTGATACAGCAGGTTGAAAAGGTTGAGAGGGAAAGGATACATGTCATACAAACTGACCGATGAACAACTCATGATTCAGGCCATGGTGCGGGAATTTTCCCGGAAGGTCGTCGCGCCGGAAGCAGCAGAGCGCGATCAGACCAAGGAGTTCCCTGCCCGGATTTTAAAAAAAATGGGCGAACTGGGGTTCATGGGCATGATGATTCCCCCGGAATATGGCGGCGAGGGTGCGGACACCATCAGTTATGTGCTGGCGCTTTCGGAAATCGCCTACTCCTGCGCATCGACCGCCGTGGTCATGTCGGTGCACAACTCGATCGTCTGCGAGAGCATTTACCATTTCGGCTCGGAGAATCAAAAACAGCGATACCTCAAACCCCTGGCTGCCGGAAAAATCATCGGCGCCTTTGCCCTGACCGAGCCCCATGCCGGCTCCGACCCCGTGGCGCAGACCACCACGGCGGTTCGCGACGGAGACAGCTACGTCATCAACGGGGCCAAGCGGTTCATTTCCACAGGTCTTAACGCCGGGCTGGTGATTGTCACCGCCAAAACCGATGAAACCCTGCGTCACAAAGGAATCAGCGCATTCATCGTTCCCCGGAAAACCCAGGGCCTGATTGTCGGAAGAACCGAGGATAAAATGGGGCTTCGCGCCTCGGACACCACGGACCTGCTCTTTGAAGACTGCCGGGTGCCGGCGGAAAATCTGCTGGGCCAGGAAGGCGATGGTTTTAAAATCGTCATGAAGGGACTGGACAGCGGGCGCATCGGTATTGCCGCCCAGTCCGTCGGCGTTGCGCAGGCGGCTCTGGATGCAGCCGTCAAGTATGCCAAGGAAAGGGATCAGTTCGGCCAGAAAATCTGCAAATTCCAGGGGCTTCGCTGGATCATCGCCGACATGGCCACGGAAATCGAAGCAGCCCGGCAGCTCATGCTTTCGGCGGCATCCATGAAGGACCGGGGTGAAAAATATACGGCCCAGGCATCCATGGCCAAACTCTTTGCCTCCGAGATGGTCAACCGGATAACGGCCAAAGCCCTTCAAATTCATGGCGGATACGGATTTATCAAGGATTATGCGGTGGAACGTTTTTTCCGGGACGCCCGGGTCTTTACGATCTACGAAGGCACTTCCGAAATCCAGCGCATCGTGATCTCCGATCATATCCTGAAGGACAAGCGGCTTCCCTGATTATTCAATTCTACGGACCCGCCCGCTTCCGGCACTGATAAAATGATCAGGGAGCCAGGCAGACCCGGTTCCTCCCGGTCTGCTTGGCCTCGTACATCGCCTGATCCGAACGATGAAGCAAGGTTTCCCGGTCATCCCCGGTTCTGTACTGGCTTACGCCGATACTGACGGTGATGAAGAAGTTCTTGTTCTCATAGGAAACGGGCGTTTCAGCCAGATTCGCACGTAAACGTTCCGCCACCTCGGCAGCCGCATGAAGCGCTGTCTCCGGCAACGTCACCGCAAACTCCTCCCCGCCGATCCTGCCCCAGAAATCACTTTGACGCAGTCCAGACGACTGAAAAACACGAATCAAGGTTCGCAGCGCCTCATCACCCGCTGCATGCCCACAGGTGTCGTTGACCGATTTGAAGTGATCCAGATCCAGCATCATTATGGAGAATGTGTGATGATAGCGATGGCTTCGTTCGATTTCGGCCTGGAGCAGTTCCATGAAATAGCCGCGATTGTTGGCGCCGGTCAAAGGGTCGGTTCGCGCTATCTTCTGTAGATCCTGTTCACGCAGACGCAGATCGCGCAAGGTTTCGTCCAGTTGCCGCACCATGGCATTGAAGGCTTCGGCAAACTCTCCCATAAAATCGACCCGCTGGGTATAATCACCCGAAGCGATCGCCTTGGTCTGCCAGGTCAGGTGCCGCAAAGACGCCTGCATGCCTTTTATCGCACCGGGCAGATAGCCTTTCATGTGAATCGGATATATCAGATCGCCTGAGGCGATTGCCATAATGGCATTACGAACCCCCAGCAGGGTTTTATAAAGGTTCGCAAAGCCTTCCACGAAAGCCAGTGCGTTCAACGGCTCTGCCGGCACATTGCGGGCAGTCAGCAGCTCCTGAAGGGACTGGATCGCCATATCAAGAAGTTCTGATTTTTTGGCAAGAGGTTGAATCATGTTCATCTCATTTTATCGCAGTTGCCGTAAAACGGCAGGTACGGTCACCCGTGCACCAGCAGTCTATTTCCTTGACATTGAAAGCAGTTCCGGAAAAGCTTTCCAGAAGCGATGCGATGAATCCCTCGTCATAGGTGCATACCTCGTAATCAAGCTCAGGTAATCCGGAACAGTCCAGGTCTTCAGATACGGTCAGGACCAACTCGCCCTTTTCCATATCCGCCTTTTCGATTCGCAGGATTCCGATCCCCAGATCCTTGAGAACCTGTTGGAGCTGACGAACAAACTCGTTCAAGTCCTGGGTCGGAGTGAGCAGGTTGGCATAGAACGCTTTGCCTGCCAGCGCCCCTGCCTGATAAAATATCTGGTCGGTTTTTTCCGTGCCGACATGCTGCTCGATCACATCGCGAAAGGCAAACTGCATCAGACGATACACTTCAAGCCGGGTCTGATTGCCAAGATTCGGGCGACCTTCAAGAATATCGCCCAGAAGATCCCATGAAAACCGGTATTTGCGATCGTTAGCCATCGTTTTTCTCCACTTTTCTTAAAAGACAATTCAAACCTCCCGGATCAGGTTGCATGAGAACCCGCATGAACGCGCCGGACAACACCAGCATGCTCCGGATCACTTTCACCGCAATGCCGGCAACCCGCTTTTCCCTAAAGGCCTCACGGATGATCTTACATGATACCTTTCCGGCTCTGCTTATGCACGTACATCAATTTATCCGCCTCCGCCATGAGCTCATCTATGGAGCGGGGTTTATCCGGATCATAGCATGCGCTGCCCACACTGATTGAAAGCTTGTATTTCCGGTCCTTCGAATTGTTTTGTGTGTCAATCCGATACTGCAGCCGGGTGGTAAAGACATCAGAATTGATTTCGTTGGTATCGATGGCCAGGGCGGCAAATTCATCGCCTCCCAGACGCGCCATGATGTCGGAGGTTCTGAATATCGCCTTGAATATGGTTGCCGCTTCAATGAGCGCGCGATCTCCCTCTTCATGTCCCAGCGTATCGTTGATCCATTTCAGGCCGTCCAGATCCGCAAAAAAGAAAATCATGCGATGCCGATTCCTTTTCGACAGCTTTAACTGCTGCTCCGCAAGTGATAAAAACCCCCTTCGGTTATTCAACCCCGTGAGCGGATCCGTGATCGAAAGGGCCAGGATTTCGGCCTCCATTCTTTTGCGGTCCGAAACATCGTCATAAATGGCGACAACCTCACCGGAAGCCAGCTTGTGAACGGTGTTTTCCACCCATTGGGACAGGCGGTCGTCGCTGTACAGGGACATCGGGTGATATTGATGCACTCCGGTCCGCCACACCTGCTTCATCACATCGAGCAGGCCCAATTCCCTGGCTCCGGGAAAAACCACCGTGATGCTTTTACCGACGATGTCCTGCTGTTTTACCTGGCTGATTCCCTCCCCGGCGGGGTTGATGTCGGTGATGATGAAGTCTTCTCCGTTATCCACCGGACGATAGATGACGACCCCGCTTTTCATGGTATTGAACAGCTCGCGAAAGCGGACTTCGCTGATCCGCACCATTTCCGCCGAGCGGATTGCCCGGTAATAGATGATGAACGGCACAGTGATAAGCGTGCACATCCAAAGGGTGATGATCACACCGACGGACTGGTATAGCAGAATCCGCTCGGTAGGCGCCAAGAACACGATCGACCACCCTTCAGAATCGATGACCTTTCGGAAAACCAGGTGATTTTTGCCGTTAAAGGGGATCTCCATTCCGTCCGCCACCTCCCGCGGCAGGATCGGATCAAATTCCTTTTCACCGAACTGTTTGGATTTCAGCAGGCCGAGCCGGGTTTCAGGGCTTATCGGCCAAAGGCTTTTGAAATTCATCTCCTTGCTGCCGGACAGGAAAATGATGCCGTTTGGATCGAGCAGAAAAAAATAGGGATATTTGCCGATATTGGCCTCTTCCTCGTCGATATCCTGTTTGATCACGGCAACACCCACAATTCCGCCGTCCCTGTCCCTGACGGGGTGACTCGCATAAAATCCCCGTTTCAAAGACGTGGCGCCCAGGGCGAAATATCGTCCTGGAGCGCCTGCAATGGCTTGAATAAAATAAGGCCGGAAATGATAAGACTTGCCGACAAAGCTATCCGGATCATTGCGGTTGGAGGATGCGATGGTCAGGCCATTGCCGTCCATCAGATAGGCGACGGACGCGTTCAGGCTGGCATTGTACCGGTCTAAAACCGTGTTGGCATGGACGATATCCGGGTCCTGATGCGTAACGAGGGCAGGCAAAATCCAGGGAGATCCGGACAGGGCCTGAACCGCTCTTTCTGCCTTGTCAAATTCGGCCGTGAAATGGACGCTGTGCAAGGATATCAGGGAACTGCTGTTCTCGCGAATTTCCAGTCCGGCCTTATCCCCCAGATATCCGGTTGCAAACCACCCGGCACCGGCAACGATGAGCAGAAGGATCGAATAGGATATCAACCCGATGTTATGAAATACTTTTTTTGGGACATGAACCGTGTTCATCTACCCCCCTTGTCTTGCCTCCGTCTCCAGGGTAATTATTCAAACTGCCCTGCGATTGTATTCAAACTTCCTGCTCCTGTCAAAGATTCATTGCATGTAACCATTCAATCAGGAAAAAAACGCGGACTATTGAACGATGCCGGCAAAGGGATGACAATAAAATATGACTGGCTTTACGCGGAAATTCTGATAATATCATGAAATTGAGAACAGCAGGACTCCGGCAAAATTAATGAGGAGGGTATTCGGATGATAAACCATGGGAATACATCTTGTCTCGGACATTTATTTTTTAGATCGTTCTTCCTATTGCTGATTTTCTCCTGCCTTGGAACCCAGCCTGCAAACACCGATGATCGGATCGTGACCGTCGGCGTCTATGATAATGCACCGAAGGTCTTCACCTCCGAATCCGGCCAGCCCGAAGGTCTCTTTATTGATATCATCGCGGATATCGCGAAAATCGAAGGTTGGAATCTGCGCTATGTACCCGGCACCTGGGCGGAGGGATTGGACCGCCTGGCAAAAGGGGAAATCGATCTCATGCCCGACGTGGCATACACGGTGGATCGGGAGAAAACCTTCTCCTTTCACAAGGTGCCGGTCCTGTCCTCCTGGTCTCAGGTATATGCCCTCAAAGGCAGCGGGATTCAATCGATACTGGATTTGAACGGAAAACGGATTGCCGTCCTGGAGCGTTCGGTTCAGCAGGAAGTGTTTATCCGGCTCACTAGCGGTTTCAATGTCAACACCACGATCATTTCCATGCCGGATTACAGCACCATGTTCGAGATGGTTGCCAGGGGGAATGCAGACGCCGCCATTACCAACCGTTTCTATGGGCTGATGCATGGCAAAAAGACCGGACTGGAAGGTACGGCGGTTATTTTCGATCCTTCCGACCTCGTTTTCGCAGCAACCCGGGGCGACCCCAAACAGTTGCTGGGCGCCATTGACAGTAATCTGTCGGAACTGAAAAAAGATCCCCAATCGGTTTATTATCAGACGTTGAAAAAATGGACATCCGAAGAGGTCCGGTTCAACTTGCCGGTATGGCTGCAAATCCTTGCTCTGGTCGTGGGGGTTGTCCTGCTCATGAGCCTGATGGGAAGCGTTGTTTTGAAGCATCAGGTCAATGCCCGCACCCGCGAGCTGAAACAAATCAATCAGGAAATGGAGCAGCGCATCATCCAGCGCACGGCGGAACTGGCCGCGGCCATGGAGGCGGCCCAGGCAGCCGACCGGATCAAATCCGCCTTTCTGGCCACCATGTCCCACGAATTGCGCACGCCGCTCAACTCCATTATCGGCTTTACCGGCATCATGCTTCAGGGCCTGGCCGGGCCCCTGAACCCGGAGCAGCAAAAACAGATGACCATGGTTCAGAACAGTTCCCGCCATCTTCTGGCTTTGATCAATGATGTGCTGGACATTTCCAAAATCGAGGCCGGCCAGCTGGATCTTTCCTTGGGGTCCTTTGATCTGGGGCCATCCATCGAAAAAACGGTCAAACTTGTTTCGCCGCTGGCCGAACATAAGGGAATCCATCTGCAAGTGAACATCGCTCCGGATGTCGGGACGATTACCACGGACCAGCGCCGCCTGGAACAGGTCCTTCTTAATTTACTCAGCAATGCCGTTAAATTCACGGAAAAAGGACATGTGCGCATTGACTGCCGTACCGAAAACGATCATTATTTGTTGTCGTTTACCGATACCGGCATCGGCATGCAGCCGGAAGAAATCGCCAAGATTTTTCAACCGTTTCATCAGATCGATACCGGTCTTGCCCGCAAGCGCGAGGGCACCGGCCTCGGTCTTTCCATATGCAAGAAGATCATTGAGATGATGGGCGGCTCCATCAGCGTGGAAAGCCGATGGGAACAGGGAAGCACCTTTACCGTAAGTATTCCGGGACAGCAGGGAGGATTCACATGAACGACACGCTGCTGATCATTGAAGACAACGAACAGAATTTTTACATGATGCGCTTTCTCCTGGAAAAAAGTGGTTTTAAGATCATCGGTGCGGAAGACGGACGCAAAGGTATTGAAATGGCGTTGCGTTGCAAGCCATTGGCCATCTTGCTGGACATCCAGCTGCCGGAAATGGACGGATATGCCGTGGCCGCGGAACTGATAAAGCATGATGAACTGGATGGGGTCCCCATCATCGCGGTGACTTCCTATGCCATGGTGGGAGACCGGGAACAAATCCTGGCCGCCGGCGCCACCGGCTATATCGAAAAACCCATCGACCCGGAAACCTTTGTGGCCGAGATCATCCAGTATCTGCCGAAAGATCGGCAGGACGAGGAGAAATAAGATGAACACACTCATCGTGGACGACCAGCAAGAGAACCGGTATCTGCTGGAAGCGCTTCTCAAGGGAAACGGTCATGATGTTCAGTCGGTTGCAAACGGCGCCGAAGCCCTTGAACGGCTGAAGTCCGGCGGGATTGATTTGATTGTCAGCGACATTCTCATGCCGGTCATGGACGGGTTTGAGTTGTGCCGGAGAGTCAAGACCGACGAAGGGCTGCGACATATCCCGTTTGTCGTTTACACCGCCACCTACACCGGCCCCCAGGATGAGGCATTCGCCTTCAAGATCGGCGCGGACCGGTTTATTCAAAAGCCCTGCGAGCCGGATGTGTTCATGGAAGCGATTCGAGAAGTGATGGCATCCGACAGGCGCATGGATATGGCCTCAACGCCGCTTCTGGAAGAGGAAATCTTCAAGCTATACAGCGAACGGCTGGTGAGAAAACTTGAACAGAAGATGCTGGAACTGGAAAAAGAAGTCAAACGGCGGCAAGAGGCCGAGGAAACGCTGCGGACAAACGAGCAAAAATACCGTCTGCTGGCCGATAATACCCTGGACGTTATCTGGGCGATGAGTCCGGAGCTGGTGTTTACCTATGTCAACCCGGCCATCCGCGATTTGACGGGGTTCTTGCCGGAAGAATGGATCGGAAGCCGATTGCCGGAGCACTGCGACGCGGAAAACCTGGCGAAAATAGTAGAGGTCATCGCCCAGGAAATCGCCAGGGGACCGGACGGCTCCGGCGTCATTCTGGAGGCTGAAATGCTCAAGAAGAATCGGGAGCCGGTTCAGATCGAGATCCACGGCAAGGCCATCTTCGATGAAAACCGTGTCCCGATTCTTCTGCAGGGCACCTCGCGGGATATTTCCGAACGCAAGCGATCCGAGAAGCTGCTGCGGGAAAGCCAGGAGAAATACAAATCCATATTGGACAATATTGAAGATGGATACTATGAAGTGGATTTGGCTGGAAATTTTACTTTCTTCAACCATTCCGCCTGCCGAATTCTGGGATATTCAAGTTCCGAATTAATGGGCATGAACAACAAAAAATACATGGACCCGGAAAATGCCCGGAAAGTGTTTCAAACCTTCAATCGCGTATTCACAACCGGAGAGTCTTTCAGGGCAGTGGACTGGGAGGTTGTCACAAAAGGGGGAATGACATGTCATCTGGATACCTCTGTTTCTTTGGTTAAAGACGCCGATGGAAACGTGTCCGGTTTCCGGGGGATTGTGCGTGACGTCACCGAGCGCAGAAACGCTGAAAAAGAAAAGATCCGACTGACGGAGCAGCTTCAGCAGGCCCAGAAAATGGAATCCATTGGCAGACTTGCCGGCGGGGTGGCCCACGATTTCAACAATCTGCTGTCAATTATCCTGGGGTATGGAGAAATCGTGCTGGAATCCCTGGACAGGGACCATCCCCACCATGAGATGCTTGAGCTGATCTATCAGGCAGGGATCCGGGCCAAGGAGCTTACCCGGCAGCTCCTCGCATTCAGCCGCAAGCAGGTCCTTGAAATGCAGGTTGTGGATGTCAATGATATTGTAGCCGGGTTTGAAAAGCTGCTGCGCCGGATGATCGGTGAAGACATTCAAATGGTGCTGTCGCTGACTGCCGAACCGCTTACGGTGAAGGCGGACACGGCCCAGTTGGAGCAGGTGCTGATGAACCTGGCGGTCAATGCCCGTGACGCCATGCCTGGTGGAGGAATATTGACGATTGAAACGGCATTCGTTGAATTAGACGATGCCTACGCCGAAAAAAAACCTGTCATTATTCCCGGCATTTATGCCATGATCGGTGTCAGCGACACCGGCTGCGGCATGACAAAAGATATCCTGGGCAGCATCTTCGAGCCGTTTTTCACCACCAAGAGCAGGGATAAAGGCACGGGTTTGGGGCTGGCTACTTCTTATGGCATCATTAAGCAGCATGGGGGAAATATTTGGGTTTACAGCGAACCTGACAAAGGCACCGTATTCAAGATATACCTGCCGCTCTGCGCTGAAAAAGAGGGAGTCAAAGCCCTGCCGGCGAAACTCCCGCCACCGGTGACCGGATCGGCCACGGTTCTGATCGTGGAGGACGACCCGTCTGTTCGAAAACTGGCGAGCCTGATACTTTCGGATCATGGGTACACGACCGTCGAATCGGATGACGTAACGGATGCCATCACCAAGGCTGCCGGGCTCGCAAGCCCCATCCATCTGGTGCTCACCGACGTGATCATGCCGCATATGAAAGGCCCGGAGGTATATGCCAAGGTCTGCGAAAACCACCCCGAGGCCAGGGTGCTGTATATGTCCGGCTACACAGACAGCATGATCACCTGCCTGAGAGTACTGAACCAGCAAGTTCAATTTGTCCAGAAACCGTTTACAGCCAAAAGTCTGCTGGAAAAGTGCCACAAAGTACTTCATGGCGTGTGAAGTTATCGCACGCGCCCATCCCGGCAACAGGCGTTTTTGGACAAACCTTATCAGTTGGCGGAACTTCGCAATGTGATCCGTTACGCCATGGGAAACAAAAGGAGGTTTTTGATTGAAAGACAAACCGACTGCCCTGCTGGTCGAAGACAACCCTGTCAGCCTCAAGATAATCGCAGCCACGTTAGCGAAACAGGGCGTTCAGGTGACAACGGCTGTCAGTGGGAAGGAGGCCATCGAATCAGTCAAAGAGACCGCCTACGACCTGATTTTCATGGATATCGAACTGCCCGATATGAACGGAATGGAAACCACAAAAACAATTCGAAAATGGGAGTCCGGTCGATCAGAGCACCTCGCACCCGATAGCACCCCTTACACCCCGATGACCATTGTTGCCATGACAGCCCATGAAAGTGAAGAAAACAGGCAGGCCTGTATCAACGCGGGAATGGATGCCGTGGAAACAAAGCCCCTTTATCCCGAGAAGCTCAAAGAAATATTGGAACGCCGGTTCCTAAAGGAGCCGGTTGAAAATACCAGCGTATCTTCTCACATCATCAGCCTGCTGGAAAAAAAGAAGGACACTGTTGAGCCGAGAAAAGGTCTTGAATCGGAAGTGAGACATCTGATGATCTTCAAGCTGGGAAAAGAAAAGTATGCGCTTGACATGAAACACGTGAAAAAAGTCATGTGGGCAAAGAATATTACCCGGGTTCCCGGACTGCCGCCTCATATCCTGGGAATCATCAACATCCGGGGCGAGATTATTTCCGTAGTCGACATGAAAATGCTCCTCGGCCTTTCCTATGAAACCGCCGAAAAGTCATCTATCCTGATCACATCGGATCAGGACATCGAAACAGGGCTTCTCGTAGACAGTGTCGATGCGATTATCGACCTGCCGTCCCTGTCCATTGACCCACCCATGATCACTTTTGAAAAAGAGTATATCGATCTGATTGACGGTGCGGCCAGAATGGGTGAGACATTTCTGATCGTCCTGAATTATGAAAAAATCATCCAATCTGAACTGATGGATATCCATAAGAAATAATGGCCATGAAAAGTCCGGAAGAAAACAGGGAATCCCCGGCCCAATCGTTTGAATTCATCCTGTTCATGCTGGCCGATTTTCTTTTCGGAGCCACGGCCGAACAGGTAACCCGGATTCACAGCGGGGAAAAGATCAAACCAGAAGAACTCGGCCGGACACGGGTAGACCTGGGAAAAGCATTTCATGTGCCGAAAGAAACAGCTGCTGCCCATCCCTGCCTGTTGGAAGTGAAGACCCGAACCGGCATGAAGTTCTTCGAAGTAGATCGGGTGGAAGGGCTCACCAGACTGGATCTGTCCCAGATACGGAAGCTGCCGCCTCTGATCGGATCGCAAAAAGCAAATCGTTCTTTCTGGGGCCTGGCGTTGATCGGAAATCGAATCGCCTGCTTGGTGGACCTTGAAACCCTCGGAACGGACGAGCAATCGCCCGTATGAAATTGTAGACAACAGCGAGGCTTATCGAAATGAACGCATTACAGAAGAAAGTCGGTTTGAACCAAGCCATTTTTTTCCTGGCAGTAGTCATTTTCCTGGGCATTCCCTACATCCTGTTCACCCTTGAAATGACCCCCGAACAGCTCACGTATGTTTTGACCATTTATGCATGGGAGGGTGTCCTGTTTGGCGTGCTCTGCACACTGCTGCCCATGAGATGGGCTCGAAACCTGACGAACCCGGATCAAAATCGTGAACCGCAGACAGGTACATCGGCTCACATGGAACGGTTTATCGTACAGGCTTTTCGTTTTCCCCAGAAAGTCGCCCTGACCGTTTTCTTCCTGATTCTTTTCGGCTTCGCCATAGGTGTCCTGCAGGTGGTGCTCTTTGCCGATTTCAATTTTATTCAATCAATTGAAGTTGTTATCGTAGGAATCATCATTGCGTTGATCTACGCCATCTGCTGTTTTCTGAACAATGAGCGCACCATAGCTCCTTACCTGGCAGAGATACTCCATAAATATGCGACGGTTCCGCCGCCTGCCGTACTCTCTATTTTCAATAAGGTGATGAGCGTATGCATCGCCATCATGATCGTAACCATCCTGTTTTTGGTGAGCATCAGTTACTCACATTCAACAAAGATCCTGGGCAGGAAACTTGCCGGCGATACCATTCAGGAGTTGTTGAGACTCAAAAACCTGATGAATGAAACCCTGCTTGTGGGGGAATCCACGGAAATAGAGACAAATTTCCTCAAATCCCTGGAAACCGGTGGGAATGAGCGGTTTTTTCTTCTGGAAAGAACGGGTGCCGTAATGGCAGGCAAACCGGACCAGAGCTTCCCGCTCGAAGGGGTCAAAAACCGAATGGCTCTTTTTGAACGGTTGTCCCGGGAATCCACCTTTCGGGACATTCTGCAGAATCTGATCTATTGCGGGGTTCCATTAAACAATGTACAAAAGATACTGGTAAAAGTCATTGATTTTGGAGGATCCGCTGAGGACGGCATGTCCCTTCTGAAGCGAACGGCCCTGATTTCAGCCCTGATTTTGACAGTGGCTTTTTTCCTCAGCTATGGTCTGGCATCCAGTGTTTCGAGGCCCATAAAGGATCTGGAAAGGGCGGCCAGGCGGATTGTGGAAGGGGAGCTGGGCTCCAGGACCAAAACCCTCAGCGGCGATGAAGTCGGTGCGCTGGCTTACAGCTTTTCCATTATGGAATCATGGCTGAACAGGGTCATCGGACAGGTCAAGGATGCCGTGATGCATATCAGCTCCGCCAGCAATGAAATTGCCGCAGCCTCGCAGCAGCAGGCTTCCGGGGCGGCGGAGCAGGCATCGAGTGTTGGCGAGACGAGCGCCACGGTTGAAGAACTGTCTGCCAGCGCGCGACAGATTGCTGAAAACAGTGAGGCTCAGGCAGCAATGGCCGAGTCGACACTCAAGAATGCAGAGGAAAGCCAGGTGGCCATGGAAAGAGCCGCCGGCGTCATGAATGATATCCGGCAACGGACCGAAGCCGGCGCCAGAAAAATCATGAAGTTGGGAGAAAAATCACAGAAAATCGGAAAAATCTTAGGTATCATCAACGACATCGCTGCCGAAACCAAGATGCTTTCCCTGAACGCCGCCATTGAGGCCAGCCGGGCCGGAGAAGCCGGAAAAGGATTTTCCGTGGTTGCCGAGGAAATACGGAAACTAGCGGAAAACGTCGTGAAATCAACGGGCGCCATCGAAGAAATGCTTCAGGAAATTCAAGGGGCAGCCAACGTGTCTGTTATGGCGGCTGAAGAAAGCGTCAAGGTCGTTTCCTCCGGGACAGTTGAACTGGACAAAGTGAAGACGGCTCTGCAGGAGATCGTCTTTCTTGCCGAACAGACTACGGACTCGGCCAAGCAGGTTTCCATAGCGACAAGCCAGCAGAAAGTGGCCAGTGAACAAACGGCCGCAGCCATGCGGGAAATCTCGGAAGTTACCCGGCAGACGGCATCCGCTGCAAGCCAGACGACCGTTTCGGTACAGGGCTTGCAAAAGCTATCCTCAGAACTGAAAGATCTGATATCCATTTTCAAAAATGTATCGTAGCAGTTCACGGTTACAACGTATCCAGAAATTGATGAGGGAACAATGAGCAAACTGCAAAAAAAAGTGGGGTTACATCAAGGGCTGTTTTTCCTGGCAACCGTAGGGATTCTTTTCATTCCCTATATCCTGCTCACCCTTGAGATGACATGGCAACAGATCAAAGCCCTTTTTATCGTTTACGCGTGGGAGGCCCCCTTTTTTGGTATCATCTGTATCGCGATGCCCATGCGATGGGTGGCCACCCTTTCCCTTGAAGACGAAAACGCCGGGGGTACTTCAGCAAAATCGGTGTCTCAGCTTGAAAACGTCCTTTCCTCGAGCCTTCGTTTTCCCTTGAAAATTGCCTGGATCATGTTAGGCATTCTGATCTTCGGCTTCGCCATTGGAATCCTGCAACTCATTTTGTTTGCCGATTTCGACCGGGTTCAATCCATCCAGGCTCTGATCATCGGGATCATGATTTCCCTGGTGTATTCCGTGTGCTGCTTTTTTAATAACGAGCGGATTCTTGCCCCTTATCTGGGTAATTGGGTCAGAATTTTCGGCATGACAGATCCTCCGAAAGTGCTGTCGCTCTTCAGCAAAATCCTGCTTGTTTCCCTGTCCATCATGCTGGTAACCATTCTGTTTCAGGCAAGCGTCTCCTACAGCCATTCACAGCGGATCATCGAAGCCCTTCACGAGGAAAACAGCATTCAGGAACTCATCGGCTTGAAACATCAGTTGAAAGAACATGCGGAATATTCAAAAAGCGACGCGTGGAAAAAAATAGTGACCGAAGCCTCCGACAGGAAGGATGCGGCCGTATTTTTCCTCCACAGAAATGGCAGAATCATCAGCGATGAAAAGGCTCCCTTGCTGGATGCCACCAGCATGGAAGCATTCAAGTCCATTTTCGCAAAGCTTATGAATGGGACTGCGGGAGCCAGTCAAAACACTTCTTACAAGGACTTCAAAGGGCAGAAAATTTATATCGCCATACCTGCAGAAGACACGGAATGGCTGATGGTGAAAGTCTTCAGTTTCGCATCGGTCAGGGAGGAAATGACCTCTTTTCTGGTCAGCACCCTGATATCCTCTCTGGTGGTCCTGATTGTGGCGCTTTATCTCAGTTACCGGCTGGCGCAAAGCGCTTCCGACCCGGTGCGGAAACTGGAAATTATCGCAGGAAACATTGCCGATGGCGAACTATCTTTTCCCGTCAATGTGGTGAACGGCGACGAAATCGGCGCACTGTCCTTCAGCTTCTACAAAATGCAAAAAGAACTCAACAGGCTTGCGAACCAGGCCAACAGCATTGCCATGGGCGACCTGACTTCACAGGTTGAATTCAAAGGTGTCCTCGGAGAAGCCTTTAATCAGATGAGAATCAATCTCATGGAAATTATTGTTCAGGTAAGAGAGGCCATTTTACAGATGGGAACGGCCTGCAATCAGATCCTGGCTACTGCCGAAGAGCAGGCATCAGGCGCATCCGAACAGGCGGCCAGTGTGGGTCAGACAACCGCCAGTCTTGAAGAGCTCTCCGCAACGGCCGGTCAGATTGCAGAGAGCAGCCACATCCAGGCCGGAATGGCCGAATCCACCCAGGAAAATGCCGAAGAAAGCGCCCAGGCCATGGCGGAGGCTGCAAAACTAATGGACAGGATTCTTCACCAGACAGAGACAGGCGCTGAAAAGATTATGTCTCTGGGAAAAAAGTCCCAACAAATCGGCAAAGTTTTGGGGATTATTAACGATGTGGCGGCTGAGACAAAAATGCTTTCCCTGAATGCCGCTATCGAGGCCAGCAAGGCAGGGGAAGCAGGAAAAGGATTTTCCGTGGTGGCCTCTGAAATTCGAAAACTGGCGGAAAACGTCGTCAAGTCCACGGAATCCATTGAAGAGATCGTTATGGAAATCCAGTCCGCAGCCAATACATCGGTCATGGCGGCGGAAGAAAGCGTAAAGGTTGTCAAAACCGGCTCCGAAAAGCTTGAATTGGTTGAAAAAGCCATGCATGAAATTGTCTCCATGGCTGAGCAGACCACCGATTCGGCCAAACAGGTTTCCACGGCCACCGGTCAACAAAAGAGCGCAAGCGATCAGGTGGTCATTACCATGCGGGAATTGTCCGAAGTGGCCAGACAGATGGCAGGGGCCGCGGAAGATACCACCAGAGCAGCAAATGGATTGAGCCAGATGGCCGGCAAACTCAAGCAGATTATCTCCAGGTTTCAACTGGAGGGATGAATGAATCCGACCGACAAAGATCCTCATCCCCAAAAAGGCTCCCCCCTGCCGGCCAACATCAGGGAATATCTTCCCAGTTTTATCGAGTCGGCGCGGGAGCATATCGATGCCATCAACCAGGGACTGCTTCACCTTGAAAAGGAAGGCTCCGGAGACTTCGAATCCCTGTCCAGTATTTCCAAAAATGCCCACAGCCTGAAGGGCGCAGCCATGACCATGGGACTGGCCAACATCACGTCCCTGTGCCACCATATGGAAGATATCATTCGGGAAATTCGCGAGCAGCGGATGGCTTTGGGTCCCGAAACATTCGATATCCTGTTTCATGCAAATGATGTCATCAGCGCCATGGTGGAAAGGCTGTCCCATTCACCTGTGGAAGATACCACCCAACTGAATGGCCTGCTTGAAAGAATGGAGGCATTGCTGCCTGCCCCGGGCGAACCCCTTGCCTCCCGCCCCATTCAGAAAAATATGACAAAGATTAACGAAACTCCTTTGGGAAAGACCGGCTACAATACCGTCCGGGTCCCTACGGAAAAAGTGGACCGTTTTCTCAATATTGCCGTGGAGCTGGTTATTCTACGAAACCGAATGCAGATCCTGCTGGAGCAATTGGGCATGGCCGGAGCATCCCGGAAAAAGGAGCAGAAACTCCTGCGCGTCATAAAAGAAGACCTCTCGGACACATCAGTGAGCCAGACGCCCTTTCATTCAGCTTTGCAGGAACTGGTTCTGCAGAAACAACACGGACACCAGATCATTGAGCAATTCAGTGAAAACTTTCAGGAATCCCTGGAAGTGTTGAACCAGCTTGTCACGGAAACCCAGCAACTTGTCATGGACATCCGGATGCTTCCCGTTTCCATGCTGTTCGACGCTTTTTCCCGACCGGTACGCGATCTTGCCAGGCAGAAGAACAAGAAAGTGGAACTGATCATTCAGGGGGAGGACACCCGCATTGACAAAAGGGCGATAGAAGAACTGAGCGATCCCCTGATGCACCTTTTGCGAAACGCCATCGATCACGGTATTGAATCCCCTGAAGAAAGAAAAGAAGGATCGAAAGAGGAGACAGGTACGATTATCCTCAGGGCTTTCCAGGATATTGACAAAGTGATTATTGAAATCATGGATGATGGGCGTGGGATAGACAAGGAGCAAATCAAGATGAAGGCGATGGAAAAAGGCTTTCTATCACAGGATGAAGCCAAACGCCTCCTGGATGATGAAGTCTTCGATCTGCTTTTCCTTCAGGGCTTCAGTACGGCGGCCATGGTGACGGAACTTTCCGGCCGGGGTATCGGCATGGAAGTGGTAAAGGACAACGTGGAAAAGCTCAACGGCAGCGTCGAAATAACAAGCGTCCCTGGAGAGAAAACGAAGATAACCATCTCCCTGCCACAGACATTGGCCACAACAAGGGCTTTTCTGGTCCGTTGCTCTGGATATACGCTGGCCATTCCCGTGTTTTCCGCCTTACAGGTCCTGCGGGTTTCACCGGACAGCATCCTTACCGCCAAAGGTCGGGAAGCCGTTTACGTGAATGGCGAAATTGTGCCGTGTGCACGACTGGACCTCACGTTGTCCTTTACCAAACCGGAAAAGGAGAATACCCATGGAAAACTGTCTCTCATTCTCCTCAGGCACAGCGGAAAAAAAATCGCCTTTCAAGTGGATGAAGTGGTCGGCGTGGAGGAGATCGTCGTACGCAACCTGGGAACCCATCTGAGAAGGCTTCCCGCCTTCTCCGGGTCCAGCATTCTGGGCACAGGAGAGATCACCTTGATCATCGATGTTCCCAGACTGTTTACGACGGCCCAGATCAGGGCAGGAAACATATTCCTGGAGAGAAGCGCCTCCTCTGAAAGGAAAGAAGTCAGGCAGAGAATTCTGCTTGTCGAAGATCAGATGACGACCCGCCTCCTGGAAAAGAGCATCCTGGAAGCATCCGGATTTGAAGTGGAAACAGCCGTCGATGGCCTTGAAGCCATAAACAGGCTTGAGATAAACCAGTATGATCTGGTCATAACGGATGTTCAGATGCCCAGGATGGACGGATTCACCCTCACCGCCACCCTGAAAAATGATGATCGGTTCTCTCATCTGCCGGTCATCATTGTCACATCGCTGGAGAGCGAAGCGGAAAAAACGCAGGGTCTCCAGGCCGGCGCAGATGCCTTTCTCCTGAAGAAGAGTTTCAACCAGGAGTTGTTGATCCAAACCATCAAGACTCTGATCGGATAACCATTGCTGCCTTCCCAAAATCATTATCTCTAAGGCTGTGGAAACCGATTAATAAATTCCCGGACACAGTGACATGATAAAAGTCTTAATCGTTGACGATCTTAAACCAGCCAGGGAAATGATCCGGGATATTCTTGCCCTCGACCCGGAAATCATGGTTGTGGGTATGACGGAAAATGAATCGGAAACCCTTCAGGCCCTCGGAACGCAACATCCGCATCTAATCATCCTGGATTCCTTTCTCAGACAGACAAACGGCTACGACATCGCCAGCAAAGCCATGAAGATCAGGCCGACCCCGATCATCATGTTGACTGCTTCGTCCGAAGAACTCACGGATCACGCCCTGCGCGTTTTTGATTGCGGAATACTCGAAGTCATCCCCAAGGCAGACCTTTACAGGTGGCGGACACGGCCTGAACTAGCCAGGGCGCTCATCCGAAAAATCAAATTGTTATCAAAGGTACGCCCTGAGTCTTTGAAAGAATGCGGGGAGGGAAAAAGAAAGCGCACTGAAAGCCTGATGCCGGATGTAACTCTCCCGATAAAAGAAGGAAACAGCCGAATCGTTGCGATTGTTTCCTCTACGGGGGGGCCGACCGCACTCTTCCAGATTCTTCAGGAACTTCCTGCAGATCTCACGACTCCCGTGCTGATCGTACAACACATGATCAGCGGATTCATCAAGGGACTGGCGGAATGGCTGACAGGAAAAAATCATCTGCAGGTCCACGTGGCAAAGGACTATGACCTTGTGATTCCGGGCCGGGTGCTCCTGGCTCCGGATGATTTCCATCTCACGGTAACGTCCAATAATCGTATCAAGCTGGTGGACAAACCTCCTGTCGGCGGCCACCGCCCCTCGGGGAATTACCTGTTCCAGTCCGTTGCAGATCATTATGGATCTGGAGCGCTTGGAATTATCCTCACGGGGATGGGAAGCGACGGCGCCATCGGCATGCAATTTCTCAAGGCGGCAGGTGGAAAAACGATCGCCCAGGATGAAAACACGAGCGTGATTTTCGGAATGCCCAAGGCGGCTATTGATCTCGGCATCGTTGACAGGATTCTTCCAGTGACAAAAATAGCTTCCGAAATCATTGCTTTCTCCGCTTCAGAATATTTGGCATCAGGGGACCACCGAAATGGATAGATCGGAGGAGCTGACCGACACGGTTCTTTTTCCGTTTCGCACCTATTTAACGGAACAGACAGGGATCACTTTTGAAAAAAACAAACAGGATACCCTCAAAAACGCCATTGCCACCCGCCTGGATGCGCTTGGCCTGACGGATCCAAAGGAATATTTTTCCATACTGAATGGCGGCCGCGGGGAAAATCAGGAGTTCAACACGCTCGCGAATCTACTCACCATCCGGGAGAGTTTTTTCTTTCGCCACAGGGACCAGTTCGAGGCGCTCAAGAAATATTGTCTGCCGCAAATCCTCAAAAGAAAAGGGTCTGAAGGGCCAATAAATATTTGGAGCGCCGGCTGCGCCAACGGAGAAGAGCCCTATTCCATCGCCATGGTTGTTCGAGACCTGATCCCGGCGGAGACAAACGGTCGAAAGGTGCGCATCTGGGCCACGGACATAAGCACCGACGCCCTGATTCAGGCAAGGAAAGGGGAGTATCCGGAACGTGCCATTCGTGAACTGGGGCCTTCACAGGTGGATCGGTTTTTTTTGAAAAAGGGCTTGCGATATTTTCTCAAAAACGAGATAAAAAGCATGGTTCACTTTGAATATTTCAACCTGGCCCAAAAACATTTTCCGCCGGAAACCATGCCCCTGTGGGATCTCATATTCTGCCGCAATGTCATCATCTATTTTGCCGAAGAAACCACGAAAAGGCTTCTCCATAACTTTTATCTGTCTCTGGCGGATGGAGGCTATTTTTTCCCCGGATATTCCGAGACGCTGCGCTACCTGAATAACGATTTTGTTTCCCTGGAATGCGAGGACGCCTTTATCTACCAGAAGCAGCTGAATATAAAAGAAATCACCATCAATATCGTAGCGCGAACGGAAACAGGAAAGAAGAAGCGGCTCACCCTCCCCCGAAAAAGATCTGCAACGTCTGTCCTGAAAACGGAGTCCACTTCGGGAAAAGGCAAGACGGACATGCGTTCCGCCATTTCCAAAAAGAAGGCTTCAGCGGAAAAAGAAACGCCGGAGGGAGTCACTGGTCAAGCCGATGCCGATACCATCCTGGCCGTTGCGCAAAAAAACGCCGACCAGGGAAAGACCATGGAAGCAGCCGCGTTGATAGGGGATCTGATTGCCAGGGATCCCCTCTGCGGAAAGGCCTACTTCCTCTTGGCTATGATCTATCGGAACACAGGGGTTACGCAGCAGGCCATCGAATACCTGAAAAAGGCCATCTACCTGAATCCAAAAGATCCGGTGGTCCGGCTGCATCTTGCAGACGTCTACAGGGGGGCCTCAGAAAACCGGAACGCCGCAAGGGAATATGCCAACGTGATCACCCTGCTTGAAAATACAAAGGAAAACCAACACGTTTTTTTTTCGGAAGGTTTTTCAAAAGAGGCGCTCCTGGAAACAGCCAGGGCGCACCTGGAATCCATACCCAACCATCACGTCTTTTGAGACAGGAGGCCGGCCTTCGGTCAGAACCTCCCGGGCCGAGGCGTCCATGCGGCCCGCCTGTCCATGACAGTCGGTCAACAGATCCGACAGCGTCGACGCGGTCCGGAAAAAGGGGATAGCCGGAACAGGCTTTGCTCCGCTGTCTATAACTCTCTGAAAATCGCCGCTGCCTTGTCGATATCTTCCGGACAAAACACAAACAGGCACCTGGCATCCGGCGAGGACACCGAACCGTAAACATAATTGATGTTGATTCCCTCTTCTCCGAATTTGGTGGTGATTCTGGCCATCTCTCCGGGTTTATTCTCCAGTTCGATGGCGATCACCGGCATCACGTCGAATACGTATTCGTTCTTGGACAGCAAATCGACGGCCTTGTCCGTGTTATTCACCAGAAGACGGATCAATGCATGTTCCGCAGAGTCCTTTCGCATGGAATTGTAGCTGGAAGCCGAGGCAATCCGCTTTAACGACTTTCCCCTTGCCTGGAAAAGCTCCTTCACATAACTGGATGCATCCTGTATGGTCAGGGCATCAATGTTGATTCCGGCGTTCGCCAGCAAATAGGATAATTTACCCAGTTCTCCGGGTACGTTTTGCAAAAATAACGATATTTCAGTTCGAACCATGATTTTTTTCCTCCTGTTGAGCTTGCATGAGTTAATGGCAGTCTGTAGAATGAAAATGAGTATTTTTATACGTTAAATGATATGGCTAACTGCATACTACTTTATCGCCAACTTATCAATACTGAGCCGGAACTGTCACGAAGATTTTCAGGAAGCCGCCCCCTGCCTTTTATTGACAAACCCGAAAAGGGGCTTAATTTACGACGCAAGGTAATTGCCAGAACAATTAACCCAATTTGATTCCAAGGCTGCATGAATCAGTGAATATTCTGATGATTCACATGAGATGCCATTGATGGTTCAGCAGCTTCAGGTGAACATAAACGGAGGATAATTCCAATGTATGAGACCAAAGAGCAGGTCCTGGAGAAAGTACTTGCCCAGGAAAAACCACATTGCCCTCACTGCGGCGCGGAAATGAACCTTTGGGAGGTACCGCCGATTCCGGTTGGTGACGGACTGGGATGGGGAACGCCCTATTTATTTCTATGTTTTAATGACGATTGCAAGCTCTATAAAGAGGGCTGGGAGAACTTGAAAGAAAACTATTCTCACCATGCATCCTACCGGTGCATGAACTATCCGGGAACCCAGCAGTTCGAACTGATGCCGGTTTTCAGCCCCATGGGCGGAACCGGACAGATCATCGACAGCCAGGTCCTGGCTCAGGAAGAAGTGCTGAAAGAAAACATCAAAAAAGGATTTTCCATTCTGGCGGATTGTTATGTCGCCAAGGATTCCCCCGAGGTTCTCAAAATGATTCTGGACCCTACGGAACCTTCCCGGGTCCGGTTGAAAGCTGCCGAGATGATCGGCGATATTGGAGACCTGGAAGCGGTTGAACCGCTGAAGAGTCTTAAAGTGGGAAATCAGCTTATTCAGGAAAAACTGGAGGCGTCGGTTCAAAGAATCCATGAGCGGTTTTTTACACGGGAATGCCCGTTCTGTGCGGAAATCATCAAAAAAAGAGCCACTTTCTGCAAGCACTGCAACCGGGAAGTCGCTGGAAATTAAATCCGGAATCCGATGAATTGTCAGGGAGTCGCAAAAAACCGCGACATCCTGACCTGCTCATGAATGAAAATTATTCCGGGGTTAACAAACATTTTCACGATAAAAGCAGCGGCTGACCCGTCATCAGCTCCGGCTTTTCAATGCCCATGATTTCCAGAATCGTGGGAGCAATATCGCCCAGCACCCCCTCTCTGAGAACTGCCTGCCTTCGCGTATCATCCACCAGAATCAACGGCACCGGATTCAGGGTATGCGCGGTGTGGGGTTGGCCGTTTTCATCCGCCATGGTTTCCGCATTTCCATGGTCGGCCGTGATCAGCACCGCTCCCCCCATGGCCTGAACTTTTTCCACGATTCTGCCCACGCATTCATCCACGGTCTCGCAGGCGCGAATGGCCGCGTCCAGAAATCCGGTATGGCCGACCATGTCCATATTGGCGAAATTGAGCACCACCAGAGAGTACGCGGTTTCATCCAATCGGGCCAGCAGTTGTTCGGTTACGGTTCTGGCGCTCATTTCCGGTTTCAGATCATAGGTGGGAACATCTCTTGGAGACGGCACCATGCACCGATCCTCCAGAGGAAACGGTTTTTCCTCGCCGCCATTGAAAAAATAGGTGACATGCGCATATTTTTCCGTCTCTGCAATCCTCAACTGGCGAAGCCGGCTCCGGCTGATGATTTCTCCCAGAATATCCTTCAGATTGACGGGCGCAAAGGCAATGGGCAGCGAGAGCGTCTCATCGTACTGCGTCATACAGACATAACCACAGAGACCGGGCAGCATCCGGCGTTTAAAATAAGGGAATTCCGCATCATTCAAAGCGTGGGTGATCTGGCGGACCCGGTCGGATCGAAAATTAAAGCAGATCACGCCATCCCCGTCCCGAAGAACCCCCAGCGGGTGATCGCCTTTATCGGTCAACACAACGGGTTTGATGAATTCGTCCATTTCCCCGCGTTGATAGGCCTTTTGAACAGCTTCCACCGGATCTTTTTCATGGATGCCCTCGCCCGCGGTATACAGGCGATAGGCTATTTCCGTCCTGTCCCATCGCTTGTCCCGGTCCATGGCGTAGAAGCGGCCGCAGATCGATGCAATATCCCCGTAATTATGCCGGCAGATATGCTCCTTGAGCCTTCTGATATACTCGACGCCGCTGTCCGGCGGGGTATCCCGGCCGTCCAGAATGGCGTGAACGAACACCTGTTTCAAACCGTTGTTTCTGGCCATGTCCAGAAGGGCCAGCAGATGATGAATATCGCTGTGAACCCCGCCGTCGGAAACCAGACCGATGAGATGCAGCGCGGAACGGGCGGCCGGAAGATTTCTTGACACCTGCGAGAGGATGGCTTTCAGCGTCGGATTTTCAAAAAAATCTCCATCGCGAACGGCCTTGTTAATTCGGACCAGATCCTGATAGACGACCCGGCCGGCCCCGATATTCATGTGGCCGACTTCGGAATTGCCCATCACGCCATCGGGAAGCCCCACCGCCTCTCCCGAACACCGCAACCGGGTATGAGGATAGCTGTTTTTCAAGCGTTTCAGATGGGGGGTGTCAGCCAGTTCAACAGCATTGGCAACACGGGATTCGCGAATTCCCCAGCCATCAAGAATCATGAGCAGACACATCCGATGCGTCATCGCTATCATCCTCCTCAAAAATGTCATCCATTTCGATTTGCGGGCTGGCAACCTGAATCCTGGGAACATCCACCCAGAGTCCTTCCAGATTGTAGAATCTGCGGATCGGATCATAAAACACATGGATCACCACATGGTCATAATCCAGAAGAATCCAGTGCCCGGAGCCCGCACCTTCGACACCCAGAGGCCGGAGACGGTTATCCCGCATCACTTTCTGGATATGCTCGGCAATGGCCATGACCTGACGGCTGGACCGGCCGCTGCAGATGATGAAATAATCGGTGATTGCGGTCATGCCCCTGAGGTCCATGACAACAATGTCCAGGGCCTTTTTCCCCTGGGCCGCCTGAATGAAAAGATCCAGTGAAGGATCGGAAGGCAACTGCTCGGTCATTGATAAAGTCCTTTACTGGAAATAAATTCGGATACCGTTTCCGGAACCAGAAACCGGATGGATCGGCCCTTGCGTACCAGGGATCGGATGGCGGAGGATGAGATATCCAGGGAAGTCACGCCGATCAGATACACAGGTTCAAACTCGGGATGAACAAAAACCGATCGCTTCGGGTCAAATTGAAAGCCCGGCGCCAGGCAGTCAAGGTAATCTGACACGGCATGGGGCATGTCCTGGAACTGCCTGCGGTCATAAGCCCCGGGTCTTCCCGCGACTATCAAGGGAATTCGGGTCATAATTCCCATAAAGTTTTTCCAGGTGTGAATTTCAAGAAAAGCATCCAGTCCGACAATCAGAAAACAGGGATCTGTTCTGGGCAGCACATCTGCAAAAAAAGACAGGGTGTCAATGGTATAGGACGGCCCGGTGCGCACCAGCTCCACATCCGATACCACAAAATCCGAATCATTTTTCACGGCCCGTTGAATCATTTCCAGGCGGTCCGATGGACTGGCAATACCGGCTCCGGATTTATGCGGCGGCATGGCAGCTGGTATCAGATAGACCCGGCTGAGGCCAAACCGCTCCCTGATCTCCAGAGCCGTCCTTAAATGCCCGAAATGAACCGGATTAAATGTGCCTCCGAACAGCCCGATCCGCATGGACATCCTTTCTCATTCCCTGTTCCCGGCCTTCAGTTTTCTGTCTTCTGACTACTGACTACTCCCTGACCTGCCCATCCCCGAACACCACGAATTTAGTGGTTGTCAGCTCTTCCAGCCCCATGGGACCAAAGGCATGGAGCTTGGTGGTGCTGATGCCGATCTCAGCTCCCAGGCCCATCTGGCCACCGTCATTAAACCGGGTGGACGCATTCACCAGCACCACGGATGAGTCCACTTCCCGGACAAAACGCCTGGCCCTTTCATAATCCCGTGTTACAATGGCATCGGTATGACTGGAGCCGTATGCGGCGATATGCGCCACAGCCTCATCCATACCGGAGACCACTTTAACGGCCAGCGTCAGATTCAGATATTCAGCCGGCCAGTCCGCTTCGGTCGCCATTTCGGCCCGGGGAAGAATCCGGCAGGTCTTTTCGCACCCGCGAAGCTCAACGCCGGCTGCAATGAGCTTTTCCGCCACTTGCGGCAAAAAGACGAGAGCCGCATTTTCATGAACGAGAAGGGTTTCCATGGCATTGCAGACGCCCGGCCGCTGAACCTTGGCATTGACGCATATCCTTTCGGCCATGTCAAAATCCGCTCCATTGTCTACATACACATGGCATACGCCTTTATAATGCTTCAGTACCGGGATTCTGGAATTCTCGACAACAAACCGGATCAGGCTTTCCCCGCCGCGGGGGATGATCAGATCAATCCATTCTTCCTGCTGCAGCAGCGTGGTGACGGCGCTCCGGTCCCTGACCGGAATAACCTGGGCGGACTCCTTGGGCAGCCCGGCTTCCTGAAGAGCCCGGGCAATGAGTGCAGCCAGAGCCTGGTTCGAGTGATGCGCTTCGGAGCCGCCGCGAAGGATCACGGCATTTCCCGATTTCAGGCAGAGGGCCGCCGCATCAATGGTGACGTTGGGTCTGGACTCATAGATAAAGCCGATAACCCCCAGTGGAATCCGCACCCGTGAAACCTCCAGCCCGTTGGGCCTGCGAAAGCTCCGGGTGGAGGCTCCCACCGGGTCCTCCAGCGCAGTCACCTCGCAAAGCCCGTTCATCATGGACTGAATCGTGGCATCCGTGATGGTCAGGCGGTCTATCATGGCTGCGGAAAGACCGGATTTTTGCGCCTCTGCCACATCCCTGGCATTTTCCTGTTGAATGCCGACGGCATTTTCCTGAATCAGATCCGCCAGCTTCAGCAGCATGGCATTTTTCCGGGAGCTCGGGCATCCGGCCATTTCCCGGGATGCCGCCTTGGCCGCTCTGGCTATGGATTCAACATTCATGGCTTCCTCCTGACAGACTTCCGTAAAAAGCGCATGGGTGCTTTATCTGAAAGTCTATAATTCCGTAGTAATTACCAGATTGTCCCGGTGAATGACTTCGTCATAGGGTTTTTCCCCCAACCGCTCCTGAATCTGCCGGGATTGAAGCCCCATGATTTTTCGAATGTCCGCGCTGTTGTAGTTCACCAGTCCCGTGCCCAGAATATCGCTTTCCGCGGTTTTGAACTCAACCGGCGCACCGATTCCAAAATCGCCTTCAACGCCGATGATGCCGCTGGAGAGCAGGCTCTTTCCCCGTTTGAGGACGGCTGTTGCCGCGCCCTGATCGATTACGATGACGCCTTCGGGCTTCAGGGAATAGCCGATCCAGCATTTCCGGCTGGGCAGCCGTTCGGCCTGGGGAACGAAAAACGTGCCGAAGGATCCGCCCTCAAAAAGCTTTTCCAGGATGTCCGGAACATTGCCGTTGGCAATCACCATGGGAACGCCGGCTGACGTTACTTTTTTTGCGGCCTTGATCTTGCTGAGCATCCCGCCGGTCCCCAGGGACCCTGGAATATCGCCGGCTACTTTCTCCAGGCTTTTTTTAAACGTCGTGACCATCGGAATCAGTTCGGCATCGGGATGGGTCCGGGGATCTTTGGCATACAGGCCGTCGATGTCGGACAGGATGATCAGGATGTCGGCGTCCATCAGCAGCGCAATCATGGCCGCCAGATTGTCATTGTCGCCGAATTTGATGGATTCGATGGCAACCGTATCATTCTCGTTGATGATGGGAACCACCTGCCAGGAAAGCAGCGTATAGAGGGTGTTTCTGGCATTCAGATAGCGCTTGCGGTTATTCAGGTCATCGCTGGTCAACAGGATCTGGGCAACCTTGTTTCCATACCGCTCAAACGCGTTTTCATATTCCATGATGAGACTGGCCTGGCCCACTGCCGAGACGGCCTGGCGTTTGGGAATTTCATCGGGCCTTTTGGCAAGACCGATCTTGCGGATGCCGGCGGACATGGCGCCGGATGTCACCAAAATGACTTCCAGACCCCGATCGATCAGCCTGCAGATCTGACGGCTGATGGACCGGACAACGTTCAGGTCCAGGCCGCTGTCCTCGGTCAGCACATTGCTGCCCACCTTGACAATCACCCGTTTGGCATTGTCAAAACTCGTTTTCCTGTCGGTTTTCATCGGCTGCATCCAGAAAGCGAACGATGGTTGATAGCAAATCGTCAATACCCGATCCGGTCACGGCGGATATCCGGGCCAGAGATCTTTTGGGAGACTTCATGCCAGGATGTGATTCAATGGCCCTCTGGAATCTGTCCGCAGCCGCTTCCGCCCCGGTAAGATCCATCTTGCTGAGCACAACGATCTGTGGCTTTTGGCTGAGCAATTCACTGTACATGGCCAGTTCGTGGTTGATGGTTTCATAATCCCGGAGCGGATCATCCGGATCCATCGCGGAAACATCAATCAGGTGAACCAGGAATCGGGTGCGCTCGACGTGTCTTAAAAATTGAATTCCGAGCCCCGCACCCGCATGCGCCCCTTTAATCAGTCCCGGAATATCGGCAACCACAAATGCTTCTCCGCCCCAGCGGGGTTTAACCACACCCAGATTCGGGATCAGCGTGGTGAACGGATACGCCCCGATTTTGGGGCGGGCGGAGGAAATCGCGGCAATCAATGTGGATTTTCCGGCATTGGGAAGTCCGATCAGTCCGACATCGGCGATCAGTTTCAGTTCCAGACGGATGTTTAAGGTCTCTGCAGGTTCGCCTGGCTGGGCGAACCGCGGGGTTTGATGCGTTGAGGTTTTGAAGTGGGTATTTCCCTGCCCTCCCCTGCCGCCTTTTGCCAGAACAAAGGTTTCATCGGGGTTGACAAAGTCTTTGATGGGTTCGCCCGTATCGGCATTGACGACCAGGGTGCCGGGAGGAATTTCAATGATCAGGTCATCGCCGTCTTTTCCGGTTCTCTGGTTTCCCTCGCCACCGGACCCGTTTTGAGCCTTGAAAAATTTTTTGTAATTAAAGTCATAAAGCGTGCGTTTCCGGGATGAAGTGACCAGGATAATGTCCCCGCCCCTTCCGCCACTGCCGCCATCCGGGCCGCCCTTGGGGATGAACTTCTCTCGCCGGAAACTGACGCAACCACTGCCGCCTTTGCCAGACTCAACCGTGATATTCGCTTCGTCTATAAATTTCACTCGGCATAAACGCTGACTTTTTTACGGGTACGGCCGTACCGTTCGTATTTGACAACGCCATCCATCGTGGCAAAAAGCGTATAATCCTTTCCACAACCCACATTGTTGCCCGGATGAATCTGGGTTCCCACCTGGCGAACCAGAATGTTTCCGGCCCGGACTGTTTCACCGCCAAAACGTTTGACCCCTCTGCGCTGGGCGTTGCTGTCGCGACCGTTTCGTGAACTGCCGCCTGCTTTTTTATGTGCCATAACCTATCTCCACGTAACCCGAATCGATTTTTTACAAGTTCATCCCGTACAATTTCGGTTCAAACCCGACAATGGGGTTTAGACCGCGATGCTGTCAATTTTTACGGCTGTAAAATCTTGACGATGACCTTGCTTTTTGCGATAGCCTTTTCGGCGTTTGAATTTAAATACGATGATTTTATTCCCTCGGTCCTGTTCCACAATACGCGCATTGACCTTGGCGTTCTCAAGAACCGGTTTGCCGACAGAAAGATTTTCACCATCCGAATAGAGAAGCACCTGATCAAAAGCCACAGACGATCCGACTTCCCCTGGAATTTTTTCAATTCTCAGCGTTTCTCCCGTCTGAACCCTGTATTGTTTTCCGCCCGTTGCAACGACAGCGTACATATCCTTGACCCTCCTTGAAACAACAAATAATAGACGTTTTAAAATCCCCAATTTTTAATCTATTTGTAAATAATGTCAAGATTTTTCTGTGACATAAATGGAAAAAATGATATGTTTGGTAAAGGGGGCAGGACCTGAAACCGTTGTCAGGTGACATTCCTGGATTTCAGTCCGTCAGCAGTCCGCATTTCAATTACGGAGTCATGCCATGAACTCATTTTCACCGGTGACCATCATACACAATGATGGCGATAAAGTCCAGTCTGTTTCCATCGATCTCATCGGCGAAGAGCCGCTTTCGATCCGGATCGACGGCAAACCCTACTCGGTTGTCATGCGAACCCCGGGGGATGAAATTGCCCATGCCGCCGGATTCTGCCTGACCGAAGGCCTCGCGGACATTGCGCAGGACATCACGGCCATTGCCTGCTGCGACGGCTCGGACAGCAATGTGGTCACGGTGACATTGACAGAAAAGCAGCGGCAGAAAATCGCCGGATACCTGGATCGGCGGGGTTTCATCAGCCAGACCAGCTGCGGCATCTGTGGAAAAGAGCTGGTACAGGACATATCGGCCGTCATCGCGCCCATCAGCGACGATACGCGCTTTAAGATCCACAGCGCCGTCTCCTGCCTTGAGAATTTTTCCAGGCATCAGCCCCTCCGCCAGAAAACCCGGGCCACCCATGCCGCCCTGATCATCGACGCCAACACCGATTTGTTGTCTTCCGCCGAGGATGTAGGCCGCCATAATGCCGTGGACAAGGCCATCGGCAGGTTATTCCTGGATCACACCCTTTTCCGCGCAAAAGGGCTGGTTCTGTCCTCCCGGATCAGTTACGAACTGGTTCAAAAAGCAGCCCGCGCCTCAATTCCCATCATCCTCGCCGTATCCCGGCCAACCTCTCTTGCGGTCAGCCTGGCTGCCCGGCTCAACATGACCCTGGCCTGCCTGGCCCCCAAAACCGGCTTCTATGTTTTTTGCGGAGAACAGAGACTGATTTCCTGAAAACAGGCGAATCATGAGAGAGGCTCCCGCCGCCACTTTTTTTCTTGACCAAACGCAAGACACATTATATAGAAATAAACATCAAATGAATTGAATTCATATAATTATTTACATCCGCTCAGAAAACCACGGTCATGAATCACACTCCATGAAGGAGGCAGGATATTGGCCTCAACAGACCCCCCAAACCGGGATGAAGTATTGCTGGAGCTAAAAGAGCTCCAGATGTCCTTCGGAAAAGTCGCTGCCCTTGCCGGCGTCAACCTGACCATCCGGCGCGGGGAAATCCACTCGGTCATCGGCCCGAACGGCGCCGGCAAAACCGTGATGATGAACTGCATCAACGGCCTGTACCGGCCACAGAAAGGCAGCATTCAGTTTCGGGGGCAGACGATCAATCACCTGAGGCCCTATCAGCGCGCCAGAATGGGAATGGCCAGAACTTTTCAGAAAGTCGAGGTGTTCGGCGGCATGACGGTTCTGGACAACATCCGCCTGGGCCGCCATAACCACTATGCTTCCGGAATCCTCAGCGGGGCTGTTTATGCGGGGAAAACCGCAAGGGAAGAAATCCGGCACCGGGCCTTCATTGAAGAAGAAATCATCGACCTTCTGGAAATCGAGCATATCCGGAACAAACCGGTCGGCATGCTGCCATACGGCCTGCAGAAGCGGGTGGAATTGGGAAGGGCGCTTGCCCTGGAACCGGATCTTCTGATCCTGGATGAGCCTTTGGCGGGTCTCAATCTGGAGGAAGTCGAGGATATGGCCCGATTCATCCTGGACGTCAACGAAGAGCGCCGCTGGAAGGTGACCTGCCTTCTGGTGGAGCATGACATGGGCGTGGTGATGGATCTGTCGGATCGCGTATTCGTTCTGAATTTCGGAAACATGATCATGGATGGCACCCCATCCGAGGTTCAGAACAATCCCGAAGTGATCAAGGCATATCTGGGTGAAGAGGATCTGTATGCAACCAGAGCTTAAAACATCAGGCGCTCAGGAAAATCCGGCCATTGAAATCACGAAAGAACTCACCATTCCCCGGCTGTTTTATCATCAGGCCCTGCGGTTCGGAAATAACCGCGTGGCCATGCGGGAAAAGGAATTCGGCATCTGGCGGCCGGTCACCTGGCAGGATTATCTGGATAACGTCAAAAGCATCAGCCTCGGACTGATCAGCCTCGGCCTTCGGGAAGGCGAAAAAATATCCATGATCGGCACCAATCGTCCCGAAGGCCTGTGGGCGGAAATGGCAACGCTCTGCGCCAGAGGGATCGGGGTCTGGCTGTTTCAGGATTGCCTTCTTGAGGAGGTCCGCTACATCCTGGACCACTCCGACACGCGGTTTCTGTTTGCAGAAGGCCAGGAAGAAGTGGACAAGGCCCTGTCCATTCTGGAGGAATGCCCCAAGCTGGAGAAAATCATCTGGGATGATCCCAAAGGCATGCGCCATTATGATCAGGATTGCCTGATCAGTTTAAAAGAGCTTCAGGAAATGGGCCGGGCCCTGGACAAGGCGCAGCCGGATCTTTTTGCCGAATTGATTCAAAAAGGTCATGGCGATGAAGTCGCACTGCTTTTTTACACATCGGGGACCACCTCGCTTCCCAAGGGCGCACTGCTCTCGCACCACAACATGCTGATCATGGGCAAAAACCTCATGAGCGTCGATCCCTGCCGGGATACCGACGATTATGTCTCCTACCTTCCCTTTGCCTGGATCGGCGAGCAGATGATGTCCATTTCCTGCGGGCTCCAGATCGGATATACCCTGAACTTCCCGGAATCCACCGAGACCGCTCAGGAAAACATCCGGGATATCGGCCCCCATGTGATGTTTGCACCGCCCCGCATGTACGAGCAGATGACCCGGACAGTCCAGGTCAAGTATCTGGACGCTGCCTGGATCAAACGCAAGGCTTACGCCCTGGCAACCGCCATCGGATACCATGTGGCCAACCTGAAATTTGATAAAAAACCGGTTCCCGCAATCTGGACAATTCTGGAGTGGCTGGCCTATATCACGGTTCAAAAAAAGCTTAAAGATCATCTGGGACTGTCCCGGGTTCGAAACGCCTATACCGGAGGGGCGGCCATGGGCCCGGATCATTTCCGGTTTTTTCACGCCCTGGGGGTCAACCTGAAGCAGATTTACGGACAGACCGAAGTGGCCGGTATTTCCGTGGTTCACCGGAGCGGAGACATCAAATTCGATACCGTCGGGCTCCCCATTCCCGGAACCGAGATCCTCATCACCGAAGAAGGTGAAATCATCACGCGAAGTCCCTCGGTGTTTCTCGGATATTACAAGAATCCCGAAGCCACGGCCAAGGCACTTAAAGGCGGATGGCTGCATTCCGACGACAGGGGGTTTATCGATGATGACGGACACCTGGTGGTGTTTGACCGGACCAAGGACGTGTTTACGCTGAGAGACGGAAAACCCTTCTCTCCCCAGTATCTGGAAACCCGGCTCAAGTTCAGCCCGTACATCAAGGATTCCTGGGTAATCGGCGACAAAAGGCAATACATCACGGCGGTTCTTTGCATCGATTATTCCGTGGTCGCCAACTGGGCGGATGAAAAAAAACTGACCTATACCAATTACCAGGAGCTTTCCCAGAAACCGGAAGTCTATGATCTGGTGGAAAAACAGATTCGCCAGGCCAACAAGGATCTGCCGGAGCCTGCCCGCGTCGTCAAGTTCACCAATCTTTACAAGGAATTCGACGCCGACGACGACGAACTGACCCGAACCCGGAAACTGCGCCGGCAATTTGTGGCAAAACGCTACCAGGGCATCCTGAATGCCCTGTATTCCGAAGCAGATATCGTACACATCGACACCACCATCAATTACGAGGATGGCAGACAGTCCCACATCAAAACAGATTTGCATATCCGCACTGTAAAGTGAAAGGGTGAAGACAAAAGATGGACTTATTTCTGATGACCATCGTCACCGGCATCATGGTCGGAGGCATCTATGCGCTTGTAGCCCTGGGATGGGTGCTGATTTACAAATGCTCGGGAGTCCTCAACCTGGCCATGGGAGAAATGACCCTGATCGGCGCCTATACCTCCTTGAGTTTTTATTCCATGGGCGTGCCGTTCCTGCTGTCCCTGGCCATCTCCCTTGTGATCGGGTTTATTCTTGGCATTCTCACCGAGCGGGTTTTTCTGGATAAACTGATTGGCGAGCCGGTATTGACGGTAATCATGGTCACGGTCGGCCTCAGCTTTTTCTTCAAGGGAACCGTCGGATTTATCTGGGGAACCGACACCCGTGTATTCAGCCCGCCCGTATTTTCAATGGAACCCGTCCGGTTCGGGCCGGTCGTCGTGGGCTCGGTGTACCTCTGGAGCTTTGTCGCCGCCATGATTCTTCTGGTCATCTTTGTCAGCTTTTTCAAATACACCCGATGGGGGCTTGCCATGCAGGCCACGGCGGATGACGAGATGGCGGCCCTGTCCATCGGCGTCAGCGCCCGCTTTGTCTATGCAGCAGCCTGGTCCATTGCCTTCATGGCATCCGGCGTCGGGGGAACGCTTCTGGGGAACATCAACGGCCTGAATATTTCCGTAGGCTATCTGGGGCTTCTGGTGCTGCCAGCCGTGGTGCTGGGTGGGCTCAACTCCGTTCCCGGCGCCATCGTAGGCGGAATCACCATCGGCATTCTTCAAAACCTCTGCGGTGCCTATCTGGACCGGTATTTCCCCGGCGGGGTCAAGGAAATCGCTCCTTTTGTATTCATGACCATCTTTCTCCTCTTTAAACCCCACGGGCTTTGGGGATGGGAACGTATCGAAAGGGTATAATCCATGTCCACTACTTTTCTTCCCTGCGGTGTGTATCACCAGACGTATGCACAGGATCATGCCTGGTGGCAGACCCCTTTTATCAAAGCAAAGATGCTCCTGCTGGCGCTGTTCCTATTCGTCGTTATCCCGATATTCGCCGATATTTACTGGATCAGCGTGTGCAATCAGATCGGGTATACGATCCTGGGTGCATTGGGCGTGCAGCTGCTGATCGGATTCTGCGGCCAGCTCACTCTGGGGCATGCCGCCTTTATCGCGGTGGGCGCATACACCAGCACGTTGCTCATTCTGGAGTTTCCCTGGCCGGCGTTCATGATTGACTGGGGGATTGCCTATCCGGTCAGCATTGTGGCGGCGGCAGTGGTATCCGGCCTCTGGAGTGTGCTCTTTGGTCTTCCATCAGCCAGGGTCAAGGGATTTTATCTGATTCTCTCCACCATGGCCGCCCAGTTTATTACCGTTGATTTCATCATTACCCAGTATGTCAGCCAGATCGGCGGGCGGGGCCAGGCGTTTTCTCTGCCACCGGGAACGATTAAAATGGGTCCCTGGATCATCGACAGCGACATCAAGGTGTATTACATGATTCTGTTTTTTATCATTGTATGCGTCACGGTCATGGCCAATCTGTTGAGATCCAGGGTCGGCAGGGCCTGGGTCGCCATCCGGGACAATGACATCTCTGCGGAAGTCATGGGCATTAACGTGCTGAAATACAAGCTTCTGGCCTATTTTGTCGCCGGATTTATCGCCGGTATTGCCGGCGCCTGCTGGATCAGCAACCTTGCCGCCATCAGCCCGGAGCATTTTCCCTGGTTCTGGTCTCTGTGGCTGGTGGGTGTCATCCTGATCGGCGGCATCGGCTCCATTCATGGCGCCATCTTCGGGTCGCTCTTCATGGTGCTGGTCATGGAGATCCTTCAGATGATCGTCATGCCCCTTTCCGACATCTATCCCAAGCTCCTGATGGATTTTCTCTTTATCAAGGAAGCCACCTTCGGACTGGCCATCTGCGTGTTTCTGATCTTTGAACCCAATGGTCTGGCGTACCGGTGGTGGCAGATCAAAAACTATTTCAATCTGTGGCCGTTTTCATATTAAAGGAGGTGAGGTCTGTTCCGGTCATTTCCATATCAACCGCTGATTCGGTAAAATTTGATCCACGGTTAAAACGTCAAAATGGAGGGAAGAATTGCTATGAAATCCAGATATTTCGTATGGCTTTGGACGGCGATGATCCTGTTCACGGTGGGGGCTGCAGGAGCCGTAGAAATCAACATCGGCGCACTCAACGACATGACCGGTGCGACATCGGATGTGGGCAAGGACTACGCGCTGGGAATCGCAGAGGCTGTCAATTATGTCAATGACACCGGCGGCATCAACGGCAAGACCATCAAACTGTTTCAGTTTGATTACGGCTACCGGATCCCCGAAGCGCTGACCAAGTATAACCTGTTCAAACAGAAAAAATGCGTTGCGGTCCTGGGATGGGGCACGGGAGACACCGAGGCCCTGGCGCCGACAGTAGCCAAGGACAAAATGCCGTACGTTTCGGCATCTTATTCCGGACATCTCTGCGACCCCAAGAAAACGCCCTATAACCTGTTTTTTTCCACGGATTATTCCACCCAGGCCCGGGGCCTGGTCACCGCCTGGTTTGATAAAAAATGGCCGACCAAGCCTGATTTTGGAAAACGCAAACCCCGCATTGCCTGCGCCTACATGACGGCATCCCCGTTCAGCAGCGCATCCATCAAGGCCGCCAAGGACCAGGCAACTATTCTGGGCTTTGACATCGGACCGGACCAGGATGTTTCTCTGTTTGCCATAGACACCAAAAGCCAGATCCTGGCCTTGAAAGAATTCAAGCCGGATGTGGTGCTTCACACCAATACCGTCATGTCCGTGGCCGCCACCCTTCGGGACGCTTATGCACTGGAGCTGGGCGCGGACCATATCATCAAGAACTGGGGATTCGATGAAAACCTGGCCATGCTGGCCGGAAAAGCTGCCGAAGGCGCCATGGGATGCGCTCCCTGGGCTTTTTTCGGACAGAACGTCAAGTTCATGGACAAAGTCATGGAATACGCCAAAAAATACAACCCCGGCATCCCCCCTGATAAACGGACCATTCATACGGTTCAGGCATGGGCCAATGTTTTGGGCCTTGCCGAGGCCTTGAAGCGGGCGGATAAGGCTGGAGATCTTTCCGGCGAAAACATTCTGAAAAAAGGATTTGAAACCATGACCGATTATGAAATCGGTCTGGGTTTGGCGCCGGTTTCTTTCTCTGCAACGGATCACCGGCCCCAGAGCAAGGCCAAGATTTATGAATTCAAGGACGGAAAATTCCTGCTCCTGGATGAAGTGGATTTAAAAACCCGGTGGCCGGAGAAATGGAAGAGCGAATGGATTGGCTGGTAGCAAAATGATGGGTGATTCCAAACTGTGTGGGATTCAGCATCAAGGGAGGTCTGAAGCTTGTCAATAGAAGAGATGATCCTGAAGATCAACAATATCGAGGTCAAGTATCACGAAGTGATCCTGGTGATCAAGGGTGTTTCCATTGAAGTGCCTCGCGGGGGAATCGTTGCGCTGCTGGGGGCCAACGGCGCAGGAAAAAGCACGACCCTTAAAGCCATATCCGGACTTCTCAACCACGAGGATGGAAAGGTGACGGATGGATCCATTGATTTTCTGGGCGAACGCATTGATAAGCTTCGGGCTGAAAACATTGCCAAAATGGGAATCGTTCAGGTGATTGAGGGACGAAGGGTGTTTGAGCACCTGACCGTGGAGCAGAATCTGAAAGTCGGCGCCCATATGCGGAAAAAAGAAAGCCGGTCCATCAAGGACGGCCTTGAAATGGTTTATCATTATTTCCCCAGGTTGAAGGAAAAACGCAATGAAACCGCCGGATTCATCAGCGGCGGCGAGCAGCAGATGACGGTTGTGGGAAGAGCCCTGATGACCGCCCCCAAGCTCATTCTGCTGGATGAGCCGTCAATGGGACTGGCGCCGCTCTTGATTCACGAGATTTTCAACATCATCACCCGGCTGAACCAGGAAGAGCACATATCCATACTGCTTGTGGAGCAAAATGCCAAACTGGCCCTGAACGTTGCCCCGCATGCATACGTGATGGAAAACGGCCGCATCGTCATGGACGATACAGCGGACAAACTCAGGCAAAACCCGGATATCAAGGATTTTTATCTGGGCCTCAAAGATGTAGGGGGAAGAAAAAGTTTTCGGGATGTTAAACACTATAAGCGAAGAAAACGATGGCTTACTTAAGCCCTTGAATTCACGAAGGGGGGTTCATGACACACCGTAACGCGATAACCTGCAAATACATTTTGATCTTGATTGCCCTGGGAGTTCTGGCCGGCTGCGCCGGAATGGAGGCAAAACCCACGGATCAGACATTTAAGGCGCCGATTGTAACCCTGGATTCTATGGAGGTGGCGCATTACTGGGGCTGGTGGTATTATGCCAAACCCGTGGCCCCAACCAAGGGAACGGCCGGAAATAACGGCGCGCCGCTCGATCTGGCCTTTATTTTCAACATCGAAAATCCCAATCCCTTTCCGGTTTTGATGGAAAGCCTGAAATTTACCGTTGCTTTTGAAGAATTCGAACTGAATTCGCTCAGCTCAACAGACACCCAGTGGATCCCTGCGGGAAAAACCAATCAGATACGGGTCCATGCCATGTTTGACGGTGAGCAGTCCAGGCTCAGCCTGATGCTGGTAGGCGCCATGAAGCTCAAGGAAAAAGGAACCGACGCCATGACCCAGCTCGAGAAATGGTGGACGGGCATATCACAAGCCGCTTTCCCGGTTTATGTCAAGGAAGGGGCTGCCGTATTCAAGGCTGACAACCTGGTCAAGGTCAGCGCATTCAAGGCCACCTATCCCCAATAAGGGGGGCGCCTTTTCAGCCTTGCCATTTCAACCACATCAAAATATGGACGCGTTATCCCCCCTGTGAAAAGGGGGGATTTTCAAGCATCCCCACACGGAAGTCCCCCTTGATCTGCCATTCTCCGATTCCTTCCTCTTGAATTCTCTTCTTACATGCGATAGAGTGCAGGATATCCATGTTGCCTCCAATAAACAGAACTTGCCGCTGCCGGATATACAGCCCGAACCCATACACCGATACCCATGCAACCCAGCACTCAACATAAAAAGATTATTGCGGACAACCGAAAAGCCCGGTTCAATTACTTTATCGAAGATGAGTATGAGGCGGGAATCGTCCTGAAAGGCACCGAAGTCAAGTCCATGAGAAACGGCAAGGTCAATATCAAGGATGCCTATGCCAAAATCCAGGACGGAGAGGTCTTTCTCTATCAAATGCACATCGGCGTTTACGCATTTGCCTATTACGGAAATCATGATCCGCTCAGGGTCCGCAAGCTGCTGCTTCACCGGCGGGAAATCGAAAAGCTTTACCGAAAAGTCAACGAAAAAGGGCTGTCCCTGATTCCGCTCCAGGTCTATTTTGTCAACGGCAAGGTCAAAGTCAAGATTGCACTGGCAAAAGGCAAGCACCTGTATGACAAGAGAGAAACCATTAAAAAACGAGACGTGCAGCGGGATTTTGACAGAGGGTAACGATAGGTTTTCGCGCTATTGACAACCCCACAGGCTTGATATAGAATTGGCATAGATCTTGTTCTTTAACATCATCTCCACAAATGGGGGGCGCAACGGCTTCGACGGGGATATTGAAACTTTGGCTGCATACCGAGCTCCTGCCCGCTCGTTAAACTGACGGGAATAAATATAATCGCAGACGATTATAACTACGCTGTAGCCGCTTAGGCTACCGTCCTGTCGGATTACTCCTGCGGATCCGATAAGGGCGTCAACAGCGGGATAGTTGGCTTCTGTACGCCTGATTCAAAGCCAGCGAAACTCATATCGGGATAACTGCTTAAGGATCCAGCCTGAAGGAGCCGTAAGTGGTGACAATCAAACTTCAGGATATGTATGTAGACGTCAAAGCGGAAAGTTTTCGGACGCGGGTTCAACTCCC
>Ga0268283_1000094_pt1 | contig 87502 bp, 79 predicted proteins | sample saktaG_13_FD_190140 | JGI IMG/M metagenome (GOLD analysis project Ga0268283, IMG submission 190140) | Saline water microbial communities from Sakinaw Lake, British Columbia, Canada - sak_2013_06_06_36m | ecosystem: Environmental > Aquatic > Non-marine Saline and Alkaline > Saline ...
TATTTTTTTTCATTACGCCGAAATACATATCAATTGGCAAGTTGCCTATTTCTCCAAAAAGTGGATTAAGTCCAGGGTTTGTCAAATAGCGGTAGAACTTTTCAAGAGCTCTCATGTCGCTAGATGGGCTTGTGGTCTTTTTTACTTCAAATAAAACTCGATCAATTGTTATGCCTGTATTTTCTTCAGTTATCTGCTTTTTTAATATAAATCCATTATTGATTATTATTTGACGATATTCGAGAATATAGTCCAGAAATGATTGGCCTGGTTTACTTTGAAAATAAAGTGCATATATCCAAAATTTATGAATTTTTGAAATATATGTCTCTATAGTACCCCATTCTAAGTCAATGTGTTTGAGGTATTGTGTAAAGTTTGGAATAAAAGGATCTTCATATGTCACCCCATCTTTAACGTGAACAAAATAGTATTTCCCCTTAATAGCCTTATACAAAACCATCTCCATCTTAATATGTTTAACAGTATCTTACTATATTTGTAAATAGTAGTCAATATCTATTTTTTGAGCTATAATAAATATATTTCTTTCATAAGAATTGTCGTATGTAGTGGATATAATGGCTTATTTATGCACTCAATTGGAGATCTTGCCATGCGTAATCAAACAGACTGCCTTATTGAAAATCTTCATGCCAACTTAACGATTTTATACAGTACAGATAACTCTCTCCAAAATCCCCTTTTAGCCGGTGTCCCAAGTGTTTCGATAGAACGTTATCTCAGCCGTTTGGTTCAGTCGAAAAAATATACGATTGTTTTGGTACGTCAGCAAGGTGAACCTCCTCATATTCGCCGTTATATTTCTAATATCATCTCCCCGGGAACGAATTTCGATTACATCGCGGAACCCAGTGAAAATTACATCGCCTCCTTGCTCATCGATCAAAACAATGGGGTGTATTCGGTTGGGTATTCTGCCATCGATGTGGGTACGGGCAAAACGCTTATTAATGAGATTCACGGATCACGTGAGGACAAAACGTATGCGCTGGATGAAGTATTTACCCTTTTGCAAAGTTATCAAACCTCGGAAGTCGTGGTGACGTTTTGTGATTCTGCCATCGATGAAGAAGAAGTAAATCGCTATTTGGAACTCAAAAGCCATCACCGTAGTATTAAAAATGAAAAACGGCTTCGCATTGATTACCAAAATGAACTGTTTGGGCGCATCTATCAAATCCGTTCCCTTTTAAGTCCGATTGAATACCTCGATATGGAGCGGTATGCGTATACGTCTGAGTCGTTGGCAGTGTTGATTCATACCATCATCGACCATGACCCTGCTATCATCGAAAAAATGAACCGTCCGACGTTTTTGGGAACGAATCGTTATATGTATTTGGGAAACAATGCGTGCGAGCAACTGGGGATTATTTCACGTGATCATGATGAGATGACGGTGCTTAAACTCATCGATAAAACCTCTACGGCGATGGGAAAACGGTTGCTTCGTGAACGGCTTCTCAATCCCATCTGTGAGGCTAAACTTCTCGAAGAGCGGTATGATTTAATCGAAAAGATGACCGATCACATTGCCCCCTTGGAGAGCAAGCTCAAAGAGGTGTACGATTTGGAGCGAATCCTCCGTCGTCTTAAACTGGGGAAACTTCATCCGTATGAGTTGGCGTACTTTTATGCGTCTCTTACGGCTGCTGAGAAATTATTTGCGGATGCGGATACACTGGGAATCAGCTATGATAAAAGCAGTGCGCAAGAGTGTGCGCTGTGCGCGAGTGAACTGAGACGGATTTTTGCCATCGAATCGTGTGCGAAATTTCGGCGTGATCAGGTGGATGAAAATCTTTTTAACGCAGGTATCGACCCCGCTATCGATGCCCTTGAACAGCTCCAAACCACCAATGAACTTAAACTGCAAAGCATCATCGAGCACATCGATACGTTTTTTGACAACGGCAACGGCTATGCCTCTATTGGGTGGCTTGAGAGTGAGGGGTATCATCTGCTCATGACCCGTAATCGGTATGTGAGTATCGAAGAGGCTCTTCATAACAGCTTTTTCACGTTAGAGGGGAAGCACCATTTTTTCCGTGATTTTCAGATACGAAAACTCAAAACGACGGTTAAACTCTCTTCTTCATTGCTGGATGAACTCTCCATCGAAAATGCGGGGGCAAAATCGAGGATGCTAGCCCAAGTACGAGAACGGTATCAGGAGCATTTAGAAGCCATTGAAAAGAAATTTTCGCACGCCATCGAGCATCTCATCTCCTTTTTGGCGGTGGTCGATGTGTCACTTAGCGGTGCGAAGTGTGCCATGCAGTTTCGGTATGTCCGTCCCCAAATCGTCTATGATGTCCCGAAGGCGTTTATCGAAACAGTCGGATTACGTCATCCCCTCATCGAATCACGGGAAGAGAACGGAATTTTTATCCCTAATGATCTTTTTTTAGGGTCTAACCAACAGCGAAGTTTTGAGGAGCATACGACGATTGAAGCGTCAAACGGGGAAGATGTCAAAGGGGTCTTGCTCTATGGAATCAACTCCAGCGGAAAGTCCTCGTTGATGAAGAGTATCGGTTTGGCAGTGGTAATGGCTCAGGCGGGATTTTTCGTCCCGTGTGCCGCTATGCGCTTTTCTCCCGTCGATAAGTTGCTTACCCGTATCGTCTCCAAAGACAATCTCTACAAAGGGCTTTCGACGTTTGCGGTGGAGATGTTGGAACTACGTAATATCTTTAACCGAGCGACGGAAAATACGCTGATACTCGGAGATGAGATCAGTCACGGTACGGAGACAGAATCGGCTCTCGCAATCGTTGCCAGTGCGATTTTAAGGCTCAAAGAACTGGGAAGTCTTTTCATTTTTGCAACGCATCTCCATCAGCTTTCGAGTTTGAGTGAAATCGAAAAAGCCAAAGGGATTGTTCTTCTTCATTTAGGGGTCTATTACGATGAAGAGAGTGATAAACTCGTGTATGATCGTAAACTGAAATGTGGAAGCGGCAGTACTCTTTATGGATTGGAATTTGCCAAATCTCTCCACATGGACGAAATATTTATCCAAAAAGCGTATGAAATTCGCGGACGTATTACGGACAATGCCCACGATGCATCGTTGCTCAAACGAAACAAAAAGAGCCGCTATAACAGCAAGCTGTATCTGACGAAATGTGCGCTGTGCGATGAAGCGGTTGATGAAGTCCATCATATCATCCCTCAAGCAAATGCAGATGAGGGTGGCTCAATCGGACATTTTGGGATGAATCATCGCTATAACTTGATCCCTTTGTGTACTAACCATCACCGTCTAGTCCATGAAGGAAAAATTGCCATTCACGGATTTGTGATGAGTGAAGAGGGATTACGGCTTAGTTATTCACAAACCTAAAGGGATACATCCGATGACAGAATCGCAAATATACGATACGCTAAAGAGTTACGGCTTTTTAATCACCCCGTATTGCTCTTTTGGACTTACTGAAATTCCCTCGATTGATTTTTTCCCCGCTGCCCTGAAAATAGAATCCGAAAAAGTCGTTCATAAAAGCGATTTTGGTGCTGTCAAGCTTAATGTTAACTCGATGCAAGCCTTGGAAAAAGCCAAAGATGAGATTATTGCCAACGTGACCGCAAGAGAGGTGCTTCTCGACGCGACAGACCGGTTTATCGCAACGCAGATGGTAAGCGGTATCGAACTGTATGTGGGGCTTGTGGACGATGCGATTTTTGGTAAGACAATCGTATTTGGGATGGGCGGAATATTTCTGGAACTCTACAAAGATGTTTGCTATATTGATTTGTATGCCGATGATGCAGAGATACAACGGGCTATTGGGCTTACCAAAATATCCAAAGTCTTTGAAGGGTTTAGGAACTTTGATTTTAGTATTGATGTCGCTGTGGAATTTATTCGGCGTGTCCAAAGCTTTGCCAAGGCTAATCCTGACATTATAGAGTTGGATTTTAATCCCGTGATACTCACCAAAGCAGGGCTCAAAATTGCCGATGCCCGTATCAAAAGAGGGGAACCAAAACCCGAAAAATTGGGGACGTTGCGAGACAATAGACCTCCTTTTTTTAGCAATCAAAGGATTGCACTGATTGGCGTTTCCTCGGATGCAACTAAAGTCGGTTATTCCATTGCCAAAAATTCTCTGAGCTATGGAGGCGAACTGTTTTTTGTGAATGCCAAGGGGGGTGAACTTTTTGGTAAAAAACTGTATCAAAGTCTTGCCCAAATTGAGGGGGATATTGATACAGCCGTGATTATGATTCCCTCAAATACCGTGGTAGAGTCCATCAAAGAGTTGATTGGGCGAAATCTACAAAATCTTATCATCATCTCCGCAGGGTTTAAAGAAACGGGAGCGGATGAGGCTGAACAGCTCATCGCAACATTGAGTAAAGAGCATAATTTTAATGTGATTGGTCCCAACTGCTTGGGGTATCTTAACGGTGCTGAAAACCTCAATCTGACGTTTGGGATTGAGGGGTTAAAACATGGAAACTTGGCACTTTTATCCCAATCGGGAGCAGTTTTATCCGCCCTTATGGATAAAGCGTATGATGCGGGAATTGGTTTTTCACATCTTGTCTCGTGCGGCAATATGGTGGATTTGGATTTTGCAGAGATGATTGATATGCTCAATGATGAGGAGACGTGCAAATATATTTCGATTTACGCAGAGGGGATACAAAACGGCAAAGAGTTTTTGAGGGCGATTCGAGAGAGTCAAAAGAAAATTTACATCTTTAAAACAGGGAAATCTGCTCAGAGCAAGAAAGCGGCATATTCGCATACGGGCAATCTAAGCGGAAACTATGCGATGTTCAAAGGGCTTATCGAATCGGTAGGGGCGAAGATCGAGGAAAATATTGAAGCACTCTTGTTGAATCCTTCAAATGAAGTCAATAATATTCTCATCGTTACCAATGCCGGCGGTCCTGCTACAATTTTAACGGATTATCTCATAGATCAGGATAAAACGCTTTACACTCTCAGCGAGGATGAATTGCACGCTCTTAATGAGGTACTTCCCTCCACTTGGTCTAAGAATAATCCGGTGGACATTATCGGGGATGCGATGGCAAACCGATACGAAAAGACACTGGAAATCGTAACGAAATTTGAGGGGGTTGATTTGATTTATCTCCTTATTACCCCTCAGGGGATGACGGACTCACTCTCTATCGTTCAGCTGTGCGAAAGAGAGTGGGGGAAGAAAATTTATCCGATACTTTTGGGTGGTCACGAGATGGAAGAGGCGAAAGATTATTTGAGAAGCCGACAAAAGCTTTTTTTCAAAACTCTTCAGTCGGCAACGTCGTTTTTATAAAGTGTATTTATAATAGACTTCTTGCATAACCTTCTAAAGATGGATCCCCGTGTCATACCCTATAGGGCACGTGAGCACGAGGATGACGAAACTCCGTCATTCCCGCGAAGGCGGGAATCCAGCTCTTCTTAAAAAGTTAGTTATGCAAGAAGTCTAATGATTAATCTCGTCATTGCCCTTGTGTCGAGGGAAAAGAAGTTTTTTTTTAGGATTCAAGTATGATTTTTTTATCTTCACCTTCACGGCGTAGAAAAACCTTCGTTACGGTTCCTTGCGGTGAAATAGTATATTTTTGAGATGTTTTAGGGTCGACAAATAAAATTTGTGTGTGACCGTTATAACTACCCTTATGAGTGATTGTGGCGTGTATGTCAGCATCATAAAGCTTGTTAAGCTCATTTTCAATAACGTGAATCTCATCTTCATGCGCTTTTATGGCAATTTGTTCATTTTTTAGTTCTGAAAGGGCAAATTTGAATTGTTGTACACGAACTAAGTCAGCTTTGAGCGGAGGACGATTTTGTGCTAAGGCACTTTTTATTTTTTCTTGAGTTTGTTTGATGCGGTTCATTTGTTCTTTTAAGGAGAGCTCTTTGCCTAGCAGCTCTTTACCCTTGTTCTGAATATGAAGATTGGCTTTTTTTAGATTCAGCTCAAGGGTATTGATTTGTTCTTGGTACGAAGGGATGGCACGAGGATTGATGATGAGGTTATTGCCATCACCTATAATGGCTGTGATAGTGATGGAATTAAGGGCTGTGATTTTAGCATTAGAATAGAGGGTATCGATAATGACATGGTTGGCAATAATTTCTCCCCCCATCATTTTAGTAACATGAACCGTTTGGGCTTCCACTTTTCCCGCTTCTAAAATTTCAATGGTGGCATTTTTGGCTTTTAGCTCTCCTCGATGGAGATGAATGGTGGCATTTTCTTGTACTTCAATGAGCGATTTTTTATGGGTTTGTGCCCCAATAGTGACATCACACGCTTGAATTTTGGTATTACTTCCTATAGTTCCTTTGACATCGAGAGTTTGAACATCGATGTTGACCCCTGAACCTACGGCATCTTTACTCTGATCTTTATGGTCAATTTTGAGATGAACTTCTTTATCGCTTCCTGTCTCGATAGAGCCGGTATCTCTGAAGCTTGCATGTTTTAGATGAAGTTCCTGTGCGATGGAAAAAAGACCATTGACCCGTTGAACGTAACCCGATTGTGTGGCATAGAAACGAATAGAGAGAGCATCTTCTTCGGCTCGGATAGTCTCATCTATGGCAATGGCATTGGCGTAGCGAATAAGCGGTTCGCCTACGTGGAGATGTTCTCCCGTACAACTACGCCCATTACGTCCATTGACGGCGAAAACATACTCAAAAATCAAATCATCGGGAAGGACCCCTTCTATAAGATTATTGTCGTGAGATGCTTTCTTATAATGAAGGAGTACCGTGTCATTGATAGGTTGTATTGGGGGGAAGAAATGGGTAACACCCATACGGTACGGTTCACGTAAGGGTCCCTCTTTTTGAATCTTGAGAAGCAGTTGATTGATTTGGGTATCAAGGTCACTATCGGTGATCCCGATAAGAAATCCAGCACGAAGTTTTTTAAAAAGTATCTCTTCTTTTATATACGCTTGAATCCCTTTTTTGAGGGGGATAATAGAGGAGGGATCAATAATCGCAATGGCTTTGGTTTTAGTTTTATCCGATGCTAGGGTAAATCGAAGATCAAAATGGGGATGAGATTGTACATCGCGTAGAATGAGTTCATATTCTTGACGAACTTCAAAAGGAGAAGCTCGTATTTCAACCTCTGTAGTGACCTCTTCAAGTCGTGATGCCTCCAGAGTACGCCAATCTTCATCAACGGTACCACGATAGTATGTTTGATAGGAGAGGAGATCAAAACCAATTTTTTCGATCGGGATTCCTGCCTCCTTTGCTGCTTGTGCTAATGCTTCACTGACACTTGACGTGGTTATTTTGAAGGCTTGCACTTACATTATCTTCTTAGGGCTCTAAGATAGAAACGGCTTTGCGTTCATGAAAATTAAAATGACGCTCCAAAGCTGAGTTGTCTAGCAAAATAGGGACAACAATCAAAGAAGCGACAACCGCAGCCAAAGTACCAAAGATCAAGGAGACTCCAAGCCCTCCAAATACTGCGTCACTTGCTAAGAGTGTGGAAGCCAAGATGATAGCTGCTGCGGTGAGGAAGATGGGCTTTGCACGTGTGGCTGCGGCATAGGCTATTGCCTCTTTTTTCTCCATCCCTTTATCGACCATCAGTGATTTGGTAAAATCAATCAATAGCAGTGAATTACGTGAACTAATACCAATCAGGGCAATAAATCCGATCAGTGAGGTTGCGGTGAGAAAAAAGGTATCTGCGGTAAAGACATCCATAATGAAATGACCGACAATAACCCCAATGATTGAGAGAAAACTACCCAAAAGAACGATACCGCTGAGAACGAAACTTTTGTAATAGATGACCATCAATAAAAAGATCAAGATAAGGGCAGCGATAAAAGCACCTCCGAGATCAACGAACGTATCGAGAGTCACTTCCATCTCACCATCCCAAAGCAATTCATAGTGCTCTTTGGATTTTTTATCGATAAGTTCGAGATTGAAGAGACCAATTTTAGTGATCTCATATTCATCGGTAAAGGATTTTAAAATAACATTGCGTGCATCCATCAGAGGATAAACTTGGGAGACCATATCAGTTTCAGCCAGTACGTTGGTCATCTGGTGGAGATTTTTGGTGACGATCATAGGATTAGATTTGACAGAGACCAAATCCACAACTTCGGTAATCGGAACCATCATCCCCATACCATTCATCAATTTTAAACTCGAAAGTTTGAGAGAAACAGCATTGAGATCTTTGGAACTGAATTTCTTTCCTAAAGGATCAAGAACAAGAAAAATAGGGATTTGTTCGGATACTTCTGAAGAATTTTTAACGGCAATGGGCATCCCTTCAAATGCAAGATATAAAATATCATTGACGTGTTTGATATCCAGACCTGAACGGGAAATCTTATCGCTGTTAACCCGTACTTCGAATTTTTCGTAAATTTCATCTTGCATGATGTCAATGTCTACAAGCCCTTTTGTCTCTTCAAAAACTCCCTTGACACGCTCGCTTAGATGTCTGATTCCTGATGCATTGCTGCCATAAATCTCTGCAACGACTGCTGCCATTGTCGGAGGACCTGCCGGTGGTTCAATAAATTTGATATTGGTTTGGGGAGTGATGCTTTCGCATTGTTTTTGTATCTCTGGACGAAGGCGTTGCACCATCATATATGAAGGTTCGGAACGATCGTGTTTTTTGGTAAGATTGAGGACAATTTCAGCAACATTTTCAGAGTTTTTGAAATGGGATCCTTTTATAAGTCCTGCAAAATCCAGCGGGGAGCCTGAACCTAGAAATACTTCCATATCGAGAGCTTCTGGCTCTTTTTGAAGAATGTTGGTGACACATTGGCTGACGCGTTGTGTTTGCTCAATAGAGCTTCCGGTGGGGAGATCAATATAGACAGAATAGGTGTCATTATTTTTTCCAGGGAGCATTTTTGCCATGACCAATTCTGTTGGGATCATTGCAACTGAGGCGATAAAGCCACCGAGTGTGAGCCACAATAGCATCTTCTTTTTTGCGGAAGAACGGAGAATTGTGAGTAGATAATTTTCAAACTTTTGGTACATTAGTGAGCCTCTGGAAGATGATCAGATGTAGGGTGGTGAGGTTTTTTGAGTAATCGTATTGCCAAATAGGGAGTAAAGATATAGGCAACAAAAAGCGATGCAACGAGGGCAACCGGAACATTCGCAGGAATCGGTTTCATAAACTGTCCCATCATTTGTCCTACAAATGCCATAGGAACCATGGTGAGAATAATGGCAAATGTGGCGATATTAGTAGGTGCTCCAATCTCATCGGTCGCTTCAACGATAAGCTGATCAGCATCCCTTTCGTGCGCGTTTGGAGCATGAAAATGGCGATGAATATTTTCAATAACAATAATTGCCGCATCGACAAGCAGTCCAAGACTCAGCAAGAAGGCGAAGAGGGTGATACGGTTAATTGTCTGACCTGTGAGATAAGCAATAAAGAGGGTGATTGCCAAAATCGCAGGAACCGTGAACGTGACGATAAGCGACTCGCGCCACCCCAAAACAAAGGCGAGCAAGATGGCAATAATGACGATAGAGAGCAAGAGGTGAAAGACCAGCTCATTAACCGCTTCATTCGCACGCTCACCATCATTTCGGGTGATAACATAATGGATACCTTGGGCTTCCATAAGGGGTTTGAATTTAGCAAGTTCGGTTTTAACGGCATCCGCAATAATAACAGAATTGGTTCCTTGGAGTTTAGAGACAGTCAGGGTGATTTGATCTTTGAGAGGAGAAAAATTCCCGTTAGCCTCTTTGACACTTACAAGTGCGGATTTGAAGTTTTGAATATCTTGTCCTGAAGTGACCGTGGCAACATCGCGTAAATAGATAGCAGAACCGCCGTATTGCGCAACGATAATATTGCCGACATCCTCAACGCTTTCAATCGCATTTTTAACCCCGATCATTACAATTTCATTCGCCTCTGTTTTCCCTTTTATTTCAGGAACATTGTACGAAAGAGCTTGTACGGTTTGGACGATTTGACCCAGTGAGAGGTTGTATCCTGAGAGGCGGTTAATATCAACTTGGACATTAAACTGATGTTTTTTTGCCCCCTTAATATCGGTAACGGCAACGTTAGGAAGTCCGTTAATATGGTGTTGGATGAATTTGACACGATCATAAAGGATGGTGGGATCGATAGCAGGATTATTGGAATAAAAAGCAACCGATACGATAGGAATATCGACATCAATGTCAAGAGGCTTAATTATCGGCTGCATAGCCCCTTTAGGGAGAATGCCCATATTTTGCATAATTTTGTCATAAATTTTGAGATTGGAGTCTTCTTTGGCTTCCCCTATAAAAAAGGCTGCATTGATAACGGCAACATTGTCCATGGCCATACCGTGGATATTTTCAATCCCTTTGACCTCTTTGAGTTTACGCTCTAAAGGTTTGACAATAACATTTTCGATTTCGTTTGCCGTAGCACCGGGCATTGCAACAATAACAGTTGAACCGCTGACAACCATTTGAGGGTTTTCCTCACGCGGCATAAGCATGAGGGCGATGTAGCCGATGAGAAGGAGAAATATTCCTAAAATCGGGGTAAGAGGATTACGTAAAAATCCAAGAGCAAGTTTCCCGGCAGAATCTTTAGGGTGATAAGGTGCGCTATGAGAGGACATCAAAACTCCTAATTTAATTCAACAGTAGCGTACATTCCAGGGTAGACGGTTTGCTTTGCGCTAAAGGAGACTTTGATTTTAAACGTATGGGTCATAGGGTTAGAGCTGGGGACGACAGAACTGATGGTTCCGATACCGACAAAGCCTGTTGATGGGATAGAGACTTTTACTTTTTTGCCGATAGGAGCCATTTTCAGACTGCTCTCAGCTACTTCTACTTCGATTTTAAGGGTAGTTAAATCGGATAAGACGATTGCAGGCATTCCCGGCATCGCCATTTCACCCACTTTAATATTTTTAGAAATAACCACACCATTATTCGGTGCTACGATTTGTAAATATTGGTATTGATTGGTGACCTCTTTTTGGCGAGCTTTGGCTTGAGAGACTTGACGTTCGGAAATTTTTATGGTGTTTTGAAGATTTTTTTCGGCAAGTTCAAGATTTTCAACTTCATATCTGCTCACCATATCTTGTTGGTACAAGCGTCTATGGCGTTCAAGATTTACTTTGAGATTTTCATACTGATTTTGGTACATCTGCTGTGCCAGTTCCGCTTGGGCAATTCCCATATCTACTTGGGTTTTAGCAGAATCGATCTCTCTTGAGTCAATCGAATAAAGCAAATCTCCTTTACGGACACGTGAACCTTCAGAAACATTTACTTGGGTAACAAATCCCATATTACGACTCGTAATCATTTTTTGGTTATCAGAGATAACTACCCCAGAGAGACTAAGCTCTGCTGCATTTAAAAGGGTACCTAGTGTGAGAAGAGAAAAGAGAAGTTTCATTGATCGCCTTTGTAGCTTAGTTTTTCGAGGGCAAAAATACGCTCGTTTCGTTGATTTTTAATCATTTGCAGATTGATAATTTTTTCGATTTGAGTAGATTGTTTAATGATAAGATCACTCATCGATGCGAGATGCTCGCGGTAACGGCTTTCGTAACTTTTGTATATTTGTGTTGAGAGATTAAGCTCTTTTTCCAAACTTGTTACTTGATAATCCAAACTCTCGATTTCAGTTTTGATTTTGTCATACTGGAGGGCAATCCCTTTTTTGGCCAATTCAACTTCTGTAGAGGTTTTAAGGTGATCAATCCGTGCTTTTTCAAGGGTATGTTCATCAATCCCGCCATTGAACAAGTTCCAGCTTAGACGTGCCCCGATAGTGTAGGCAGCATGGTCGCTAAATTTCCCTAAAAACGTATTGTCTGCACTGGATGCTTCCGCAAATGCGCCGAGGGTGGGGAGGAGGGGAGCGTATGCTACGTTAATCATTGAAGAGCGAATTTCTAACCCATGGGATGCTTTTTGAAGGTCACTGTTATTGGTCATAACATCTGCTTCCGTTGTAGCGGCAGTTGCACGATCATCTGAGGGTATGTCTATCGTAGTCACTTTTTGGTTGAGGAGAAAGCTAAGATAGTGAAATAGAAGTTTTTTATTGGCTTCCATTTCCAAAATCATTCGATCGACATTGGCTTTTTTGGCTTCTACTTCGAGCAAATCAACTTTTTTAGCGTAACCCTCTTGGAGCATTTGCTGGGTAGTTGTTTGAAGAGTAGAGATATTTTTTTGAATCATGGTCAATTGTTCGATAGAGTGATCAAGCAGCGCCATATCATAGTAACTTTTACGGGTTTGATAGATTTTTTCCGCCGTTACCTTTGTGGTATCAAGCTGTTTGATTTTTTCCATCTCAGAGGCAATCTTTTCATAACTTGAAAGCTTCCCTCCTGTATAAAGGGGAATAGCATAGGTAAGCTTGCTTTGGAAATAGTTTTGATAACCCGGGTAGTTGAGGTCTTTGGGTTGGACAGAAAGAATATTGGGATTTGTTAATGAAAAATCAGAAAAACCAAAATCTCCAAACGTCGCTTCCCGTGAACTGAGCTTGAATCCAAATACATTCCCCGCATCGTTAGAACGCATCACGTTTTGGGTAAAATCGAGTGAACCGTAGTTGTAGCCTTGAGAGAGTTTGACATCTTTTTGGGCACTTTTGGCTTCCAAGGCAGATGCTTTGATTTCTAAGTTTTGTTCTTTGAGTAACGTAATCGCTTCATTTAGAGACAGCGGTGCAGCAGCACTAAGATTTAGAACACTTAAGAGCAATGCAAGTGTTAATCGTTGAGAGGGAGATGCCATTAGGGGAAACCATCCTTGTGATATATTTGTGACGCTTATAATTTAGATAAGGCGATTATACTATTTAAAAGTTTAAAAGAGTCAAAAAGGTTATAATTTATCCAAGATGATACCATAAAAATATTAGAGTTTGAAATTCAAAGCCGATTAGGGTAAAATTCGGATAATTATATACAGAGGGACAGACATGGCAACCATCGGAATGAGCGATATCAAAAAAGGGGTACGCCTCGAAATCACGGGTGTACCGTACAAAGTAATCGATTTTCAACACGTTAAACCGGGTAAAGGTGCAGCATTCGTCCGTTGTAAAGTTAAAAGTTTTTTGAATGGAAAAGTAGTTGAAAAAACGATTCATGCGGGCGATAAGTTTGAGGTTCCTAATATCGAACATAAAACAATGCAATATTTGTATGATGATGGTGAAATGCTTCAGTTTATGGACAATGAGAGCTTTGAGCAATTGGGTCTTAGCTATGAGCAGTGTGAAGATGCAAGCAAATGGATCAAAGACGGCACGAACGTTCAAATCATCTTGCACAACGGCAAAGCAATCAGTGTCGATGCTCCTGAGATTATGGAACTTAAAATCGTTGAAACTCCACCAAACTTCAAAGGTGACACATCAAGTGGTTCTAAAAAACCGGCAACTCTCGAAACAGGTGCCGTTGTTCAAATCCCTTATCACTTGCTTGAGGGTGACATTATCCGTGTTAACACCGTTGAGGGTGAATACATGGAAAAAGTAAAATAAACTTCTTTTTTCTTCTCTTTTTCGTCATTCCCGACTCGATCGGGAATCCAGCTTTCTTATATATGGGGATGGATCCCCGGGTCTACCCTAAAGGGCACGTGAAGCCCGAGGATGACGGAAAAATCAAGTGTATGTTCACTTTAAATTAAATTTAAATAATATTTACAAAAAAGGAAGCATAATGCCACGAGTTTTAGTCCCATTAGCAACTGGATTTGAAGAAATCGAAGCGGTCAGTATCATTGATGTGATGCGCCGTGGTGGGATTGACGTGATTATGGGTTCGTTGGATGAGACGCTTCTCGTCAGAGGTGCTAATGGCATCACCTTGCAGTGTGATCGTCCGATTACGGGTTTAGGTGCGGATGAGCTTGATATGATTGTTCTTCCCGGTGGATGGGGTGGAACAAAAGCTCTAGCTCACGATGAGACGGTTCAAGCGTTACTGAAAGAGATGGATGGTGCAGGTAAAAATATCGGTGCCATTTGTGCCGCTCCGTATGCACTCTATACGGCGGGTGTTCTCAAAGAGGGGTATACTTGCTATCCCAGTATCGAAGAGCAGATTAATGTTGCGGGATACAGAGGCGATGAAAGTGCTGTAGTTCAAAGCGGCAATATTATGACCTCTCGCGGTCCTGCAACAGCGATCTGTTTTGGTTTGGCTATTGTCAAAAAGCTTGTTAGTAAAGAAAAGTATGAAGAGCTTTGTAGCGGTTTGTTGGCGGAATATTGTGAAAAAATATAGTCTTATTCTTTTGAGTGTATTGAGTTTTACTGCCAGTGCCCAAGTACATCTTTCTTCTTCTGAAAATCTGACACAGGAAAATGCCATCCAGTATTGTCGTGATTTAGGTTCTTCATGGAGAACATTATCAATCCAAGAGCTGTTTACTCTTCTTAAAAATACCCCTTTTAACGAGGGATTTAGCTATTGGTCGGGGATGAAAATCATTTCTGGTAATGCCATTACCGGAACGGGAAGTGAGGGAGATGGTGGGGTAATTGAGGTCTTGGGTTACAGTTTTTTCCCGAAAGAACGAAATATTACACTCTCCCCTCTAGCAAAAAGAATTTCTGTTGCGTGTACCGATACTCCTGAGAAAAAACAAATTCGTGACTATCATGTAACGGCTCAAGGGACAGAAGATAAAGGGAGAGGGCTGCTGTGGCATTCACTGGAGGCTACCGATAAACGTGCTAAATACTCTTTTGATCAGGCCAAAGAAATCTGTGAAAATCTCACTCTCAATGGGCTCTCGTGGCGACTTCCCTCAACTGATGAGTTGTACGGAATTGTTGATACCACTTTCTTGCGTCCGAGTGTCGATATGCAGTTTTTTGGGCCTATGATGCACCGCTATTACTGGACGAGTGACACGTTAAATGAGCGTGAGGCGTATGCCGTCGGATTTAAGCTCGGTTCTGTTGCTACTGTCAATAAAAGTGAATTAGCCTACATGCGCTGTGTGAGTGATAAATAACAACTCTAAAAAGGTATTGATTGAAGAAATCTTAGGGTACTATAGTTTTATTACTATTTTTGGAGACCCTTTTGAATCATGATAAAACCATCAATGAAAATGCACTAAACTACCATGAATTTCCTCATCCGGGTAAAATTGCCACCCAAATCACCAAACCTTTTGCCTCTCAAAATGACCTGAGCCTCGCCTATACTCCCGGTGTTGCGGCTCCGTGTTTAAAAATTCAAAAAAATCCTGATGACGCCTATCGCTACACCTCTAAGGGAAATCTTGTGGGAGTTATTTCTAATGGTACGGCGGTTTTAGGTCTTGGGAACTTGGGTGCGCTGGCATCGAAGCCTGTGATGGAAGGCAAAGCGATACTGTTTAAAAAATTCAGTGATTTGGATGCCTACGACATTGAAGTGGATGAAACCGATATAGATCGCTTTTGCGATGCGGTTGCCGCCATTTCCCCGACATTTGGGGGAATAAATCTCGAAGACATCAAAGCTCCTGAGTGTTTTGAGATTGAGCGGCGGTTGGTTGAGCGGCTCAATATTCCCGTTATGCATGACGATCAGCACGGTACGGCGGTTATCTCTTCTGCTGCCATCCTAAACGGATGTTTTTTGACAAACAGAAATTTGGCAGATATTCGTATCGTTGTGGTTGGTGCGGGTGCTGCGGCAATCAGCTGTGCACGTCTTTATCGGTTTATGGGGATTCAAACTATCTACATGAGCGATTCAAAAGGATTAATCCATGCCGGTCGCAGTGATTTAAACGACCAAAAAAGGGAGTTTTTAGCACCTATGGGCATGACACTCGACGATGCGTTTGTGGGTGCAGATGTTGTGGTTGGTCTTTCTAAACCGGGGAGCTTTACGGTTGAGCATATCGCTGTAATGGCTCCCGAACCGATTATCTTTACTCTCGCCAATCCTACCCCTGAAATATTTCCCGAAGATACGAGAGCAGCTCGTCCCGATGCGATTATCGCGACGGGTCGAAGCGATTTTCCCAATCAAGTCAACAATGTTCTCGGTTTTCCTTTTATTTTCCGTGGAGCGATGGATGTACGGGCAAAAATCATCAATATGGAGATGAAAGTAGCCGCTTCCAAAGCCCTTTCCGAACTGGCTCGTGCCGAGATTCCTCCATATCTTAACGAAATCTACGGAACCATTCTAGTCTTTGGAAAAGAGTACATTATTCCCAAACCTTTTGATAAACGTCTCATTGTCGAAGTCTCCGCCAGTGTTGCACAGGCTGCTGTGTTGAGCGGTGTGGCACAAATCAAATCGTTTGATTTAGAAGAGTATAAGCGTGAGTTGTCCACTCGTTTGTATCATAATTTATAGACAACCTGATTCCTACCCCTCTCTTTCGCAGAATAAAGGAGTCTGTCCGCTGCTTTGATTAAATCTTTTTCATGCGTTTGAGTGTCGGGATACAGTGTTGCCAGTCCTATACTGGCAGTCATTATGGGTATGACGGGAGATCCTTGGTTTGGAATGTTTAACAGTCGAATGGCATCGAGGAGTTTATGGATAATCTCTAAGAGATTGTCGATAGGGGTATTGGCAAAAATGATAGCAAATTCTTCTCCTCCGTATCGTGCGCAAAGATCACCTGGTCGATGGACAAAATTTTTGAGTAAAGCTCCAACTTTTTGTAGGCACTCATCACCTGCTTGATGACCGTAAGTATCATTTAATAACTTGAAGTGATCTATGTCAATAATTGCAAGTGCAATGGGTAATTTTAAACGTGCACAACGCTTCCATTCCTGATTTAAAAATTCATCAAAGTATCTGCGATTGGGTATATCGGTAAGCCCGTCCATCCGAGACAGATTGAATACTTTCTCTTCAGCAATTTTTCTCTCTGTGATATTTTGATGTGCTATGACGTAATAGGGTATATTTTCCAATAGAAAAGGGGTGATCCGCATTATAAACCATCTTTTCTCATCAGGGCTATGACAGGGGTATTCGAAGTAAAATGACTCTTCTTCACTCTTTATTACTTTTCTTATCCCCTTTGCTACTATCAGTGAAAGTTCATCGCCCATAGCTGCAGACTCATCACATGTTTTAAGATAATTGACACCTTTCCAGTTTGTTCTTGTCAAATTATTGTTTTGACCAAATGTTATCCAACTGCGATTTACAAATTGAATGGTTGCTTTTTGGTCGATTACAGCTATATGCTCCGTCATTGTATCAAGTACTAATTTCAAAAATTTATAGGAACTAATCAACGAAAACCCCTCTCCGCCCTTTTGATTTAATAATATGAGTAACTTAATGTATTATACTCTGGAATACTCATAATATTGGCAATAGCGAACAAACTTAATTTTCGCTATAATGCGGCTATCAAAACGGAAAAATCCGTAAAGCCGCTCAATATCTGCACTATTTAATAACCTTGCATTGTTTGTCTGCTTGAACCACCCAAAGGAAACTTACTAATGTTATTTTCAGACTTAAAACTATCCGCACCGATTTTAAAAGCGGTCACTGAAGAGGGTTACACAACCCCGACTCCAGTACAAGCGCAAGCCATTCCGTTTATTTTAGAAGGGCGTGATATGCTCGCAGGTGCCCAAACGGGTACGGGGAAAACGGCAGGATTTACCCTTCCAATGTTGGAAATTCTTTCTCGCAAAGTACACAATCCAAAAGCACCACGTCATGTGCGTGTTCTTATTTTGACTCCAACGCGTGAGCTTGCAGCTCAAGTGGGCGAGAGTGTTAAGACGTACGGAAAGCACCTTAAATTTAAAAGTGCCATTATTTTCGGCGGGGTTGGAATGCAGCCACAAGTTTCCGCATTGCGTCAAGGTGTTGATATTGTAATCGCAACTCCGGGACGATTGCTCGATCACATGTCACAGGGGACAGTTGATTTACGCAATGTAGAGATGCTGATTCTTGATGAAGCCGACCGTATGTTGGACATGGGTTTTATCAAAGATATTCGCCGTGTTATTTCGATTTTGCCACAAAAACGACAAAACCTTCTCTTCTCGGCAACCTATTCGGATGAGATCAAGACATTGTGTGAATCAATCTTACGCAATCCTGCTATCGTGGAAGTGGCGCGTCGCAATACTTCAAGTGAACTGGTAACTCAACGCGTTATCTTGGTAGACTGTGCTAAGAAAAGTGCTCTTTTTGGTCATTTGGTCAAAGAAAATAACTGGGAGCAGGTTCTCGTGTTTACCCGTACCAAGCACCAAGCCAACAAACTCTCCGATTACCTCCAAAAAATCGGTGTTTCCTCAGCTGCCATTCATGGTAATAAAAGTCAAGCGGCACGTACGAAAGCATTGAGTGACTTTAAAGCGGGTGTAGTCAAAATCCTCGTCGCAACCGACATCGCAGCGCGTGGTTTGGACATCGATCAGCTTCCTCATGTTGTCAATCTCGAACTCCCGAACATCGCGGAAGATTACGTTCACCGTATCGGACGTACCGGACGTGCGGGGAATGAGGGTGAAGCAATTTCTCTTGTGTGTGTGGACGAATATGATTACCTCAAGGGAATCGAGCGTCTGATTAATCGCAAGCTTGACCGTGATATTATCGCTGGTTTCGAGCCTGATCCTTCTATTATGGCGATGCCAATCGTCCAAGGTCGTGGCGGCGGAGGCGGTCGTGGAAACAGTGGCGGTGGTCACTCTCCAAGCGGTAAGCCTCAGGGACAAAAGCGTGACAGCGCCAGACGAAGTGATTCAAATCGCAGTGAAGGTCGCAGCAATACTCAGCGACGTGAAGATAGCCGAGGACGCGGTAGATAATTTTCGATGAAAATTCTCGTTGATGCCGATGCGTTTCCCAATACACTCAAAGAGGTACTGCTTCGCGCGGTACTAAAGCGTCAAATCCCCACCACTTTTATCGCCAATAAAAATATCTCCATCCCCAATGTCCCTTTTGTCTCCATGGAAGTTGTCCCCCAAGGACCTGATGAAGCCGATCATCGTATCGCGCAGCTTTGTGAACCACAGGATTTGGTGATTACCGCTGATATTCCACTGGCAGATAGAATCGTCACGATTGGAGCAATAGCCCTTGACCCGCGCGGGACGATTTACGATGAGAACAACATCAAACATCTCCTCGCAATGCGCAATCTCATGGAAGAGTTACGAAACTCCGGTGAAATTACAGGGGGACCAGCAGCAATTGGAGCGAAAACGGTGCGAGAATTTGCCGATGGGCTGAATAAATTTTTATCACGAAAAAAAAGCTTTTGATTCTTTGTAACCAATATTGACTATAATCTCTTGAAAATTGATAAACAATGGAGAAAAAGATGATTGAAAATATATTAACCAATTTAGAACGTACCAACTGTGCCATGGATGGGACATTTATTCAAGCAGTGAGTGAAGTGTTGCACTCGTTAGAGCCGATACTTCAAAGTGATACAAAATATCAAACGTATGCAATTTTAGAACGGCTTATTGTTCCTGACCGTGAAATCCGTTTTAAAGTTCAATGGTTGGATGATAATAATAATGTCCATATCAACAATGGCTATCGTGTGCAGTTTAATAATGCCCTCGGACCTTATAAAGGGGGGCTTCGTTTTCACAGCAGTGTTAATTCGGGAGTATTAAAATTTCTGGCATTTGAGCAGATTTTTAAAAACTCTCTCACAGGATTGCCGATCGGCGGAGCCAAAGGGGGATCTGATTTTGACCCCAAAGGGAAGAGCGATTTCGAGATTATGAAATTTTGCCACGCCTTTATGCGAGAGCTTCATCAATATATTGGTGCTCGTGTGGATGTTCCTGCGGGAGATATTGGAGTGGGGACACGTGAGATCGGATTTTTATTCGGAGAGTACAAAAAAATTACACGTAACTACGATGGGGTTCTCAGCGGAAAACCGTATGCCTTTGGAGGATCATTGATGCGTCCGCAAGCAACAGGATATGGGGTTGTCTATTTTACGGTGGAGATGTTAAAAGAAGAGTTTGGTGATTCGCTGTGGGGCAAAGTATGCTGTGTGAGCGGTGCGGGTAATGTGGCGTTGCATACGATTGAAAAGCTCCAATATTTCGGTGCAAAAGTGATCACTTGCAGCGACAGTGAGGGGACAATTTATGATCCCAACGGTATTGATCTTCTCTTGCTAAAAACACTCAAAGGGGATGGCAAACGGCTGTCTCTGGAAAACTATATGCACCAGCGATTCGAGTCTATCTATACTAAAAAAGAGGATTATCCTTTTGAGGGACATATCGTATGGAGTTATCCGTGTTATGCGGCATTTCCGTGTGCTACCCAAAATGAATTAACCTTTAATGATGCAAATACATTGTTAAATAATGGAGTGCGCACGGTAGTGGAGGGGGCAAATATGCCAACAGTACCTCAGGCAATTGAGCTGTTTCAGACAAATGGAGTTTTGTTTGTTCCGGGGAAAGCTTCCAATGCCGGAGGGGTTGCGGTGAGTGAGTTTGAAATGTCTCAAAACGCCTCAATGGAAAAATGGGATTTTGATAAAGTAGACCGTAAACTCAATGAAATTATGTGCCAAATCTATAAGCGTGTTTCCTTGACGGCAAAAGAGTACGGGGTAGAGCGAAATTTTGTGGACGGCGCTAATATTGCGGCGTTTAAACGTCTTTCCGAAGCTATGATACTTGAGGGCGTCTAAGTATTAATAGTAGATTAACATATATTTACCTAAGTGCGACTACAATTGCACCAATCTTATTATGACAGGTTCCTAATGAATAAAATTTACTCTCTGTTGAGTTCCACGAAAACGATGGCTGGTTTAATGCTGCTCTTTGCCCTCACCATTGGCTATGCTACATTTATTGAAAATGACTACGGAACGATGAGCGCTAAAGCGGATATTTATAATGCTCGATGGTTTGAAATAGTGTTGGGATTATTAGCACTCAATCTCACCTTGAATATTGTCAAATTTAAAATGGCGCGTAATGGCAAATGGTTTGTATTTATGTTTCACGTTGCTTTTTTGATTATTCTTTTTGGTGCTGCCGTAACGCGCTATATGGGATATGAAGGGGCAATGCATATTCGTGAAGGGGAGAGCAGTGATGTGATCCTCAGCGCTGAACCCTACATAAGTTTTACTGTCAAAAAAGAGGGAAAAGAATACTCTTTCCAAGAGCCGCTGTATCTTTCTAAACGTTCAGAGAACCATTTTGAGAAAAAGCTTGACATCAATGGTGAAATGATCGATGTAAAACTCGAAAACTATTTGGGAAATGCCCGCTATGAAGCAGTCGCCGATCCTAAGGGTGCTCCGATTTTGAATATGATGATTACCGCAGGGGGCGGTGGGGAGCAAGTAAGTCTCAAGCAGGGTGATTTTTATGAGATGAATGATATTGTCCTTGATTTTGGCTCCCATCAAACGTTTCAAAAACCGGTTATTGCTCTCTTTGTTGAGGGTGACCATATGGGCATGAATACCCCTGTTAACCTCAATGCAGTAAGTATGGAGACTCAACAAGCGCACGCCGTAACGGCTGGAAAAAATATTCTGACAAATCGAACCCTCTTTCAAACTCACCAGAGTGGTTTTGTCTTGCGTGCATTCTTGCCAAAAGCCTCGATGGCACTCGTTTCTAAACCCTCTAAGGGACCAATGGTTCAGGGACAAGATGCCCTTACCCTAAAAGTAAGCCGTGGAGATAAAAGTGAAAACGTAGTTGCTTTGGGTGCACCGGGTGTTGTGGGTGAAAATTCAACAGCAGTATTGGGTGATGTAAGTGTGAATGTGGCGTATGGCTCGATTGAGCGAAAATTACCGTTTGCACTTGCCCTTAATGATTTTCAGCTCGAGCGTTATCCAGGCTCAATGTCACCTGCATCGTATGCGAGTGAAGTAACGCTTCTTGATAAAAGTGCAGGGGTTAAAATGCCGTTTCGTATCTACATGAACCATATTCTTGATTACGAAGGGTTCCGGTTCTTTCAATCTTCATTCGATCAAGATGAGTTAGGAACCGTCCTTTCGGTCAATAATGACCCAGGAACGTTGATTACCTATATCGGATATGCATTACTCGCATTGGGGATGTTTGGTGTATTGATTGTTAAAAATGGTCGTTTCAATGGATTGAGTGAAAAACTCAAAAAACTGGATGCTCAAAAAATTGCTGCATCGGTCACTTTGATGGTAATGATGATTGTTGGAACCAATGCTCATGCAACGGACAGTGAAAACCCCGTCATTAAAATGGCAAAAAGTTTTGATGCCGCGCATGCGGATAAATTTGGTCATTTGGTGGTTCAAGATTCCAGTGGACGGATGAAACCATTGGATACCCTCTCCAATGAGATTTTAGCAAAATTGAGCCGCAGTAATGAGGTTATGGGACTCTCTCCCAATCAAGTTGTTTTGGGGATGATGCTTCGCCCTGATGCGTGGCGTGAAATTTCGATGATTAAACTTGGGGACAAAGAGATCAATAAACTTATCGGACTTCCCCCAGAGGCTAAGACGGCAGCTTTTTCACAGTTTTTTGAATTTCCTGATGATATTACGGGCTATAAACTAGCACGCTTAGTAGAGGAAGCAACGAGAAAAACTCCGGGAAAACGGGATAAATTTGATAAAACACTCCTGCAAGTAGACGAACGGGTCAATGTTGCCTATATGGTTTATACGGGTTCTTTGATTCAAATGTGGCCAAGAGCGAATGATAAAAGCAACAAATGGAATGCAACCATTGAAGCGCTTCAGACGCTTCCGCCTAAAGATGCACAAATGGTACGTCTAATGGCGGTGGGTTATTTTAGTGCCGTTGATGCTGCTCTTAAAAGCGGAGATTGGACAAATGCGAATAAAGCATTGGCGTTAATTGATAAATATCAACATTTTGCTGGGGCAAGCGTCTATCCTAATGAGAGTAAGCTTGCCGTTGAAGTGTTTTACAATAAAACGAATATCTTTGAACAACTGTGGCCTTTGTATTTTCTTATAGGTTTTATATTATTGATTTTATCGTTTGTCAAAATCTTGAAGCCTGATTTTAAATTGGCATTTTTTAGCCGTGCAACCTTGGGATTATTGATTTTGTTTTTTGTGGCGCACACAGCAGGGCTTGCGATGCGTTGGTATATCTCAGGACATGCCCCATGGTCGAATGGGTATGAATCGATGATTTACATCGGATGGGCAACGGTGTTGGCCGGATTTATTTTCTCAGGTAAATCACCAATGACGTTGGCAGCTACGGGAATTTTGACGGGTCTTATCTTGTTTGTGGCGCATCTTAACTGGCTTGACCCTCAGGTGACCAATTTGGTGCCGGTATTGCAGTCATATTGGCTGAGTATTCACGTCTCTATGATTACCGCGAGTTATGGTTTCTTGGGGCTTGGAGCATTGTTAGGGATGATTACACTCATCCTCTTTATCCTCAAAAATCCACACAATGAAGTACGTTTGAATTTGGCAATCAAAGAGCTCAATGCGATCAACGAGATGAGTCTTATGATCGGTTTGGTACTTCTCACGGTTGGAAACTTCTTAGGAGGTGTTTGGGCAAATGAGAGCTGGGGACGTTACTGGGGATGGGATCCAAAAGAGACATGGGCTTTGGTCACCATTTTGGTCTACGCGGTCGTTATCCATTTGCGTATGATCAAGGGGGCGTATAACGACTTTTCGTTTAGTGTTATTTCATTGTTGGCATTTACGTCGGTATTGATGACCTATTTCGGGGTAAACTACTATCTCGCAGGGATGCACTCGTACGCCAAAGGGGATCCTGTTCCCGTTCCTGATTTTGTTCCGTGGGCATATGCTGTGGTTGCTATCGTCATTGCGATGGCATATCCAAAGCGTTCTACGAAGTAAGCTCCGTTCGCCATCACTCCCAAGCTGGAGTTTGGGAGCAAGAGAAACGCGAGATGAAGTAAAACTTCTTCTACTCAAGTGCCATTTGTTTGAGTATTTCATGCAGTGAATCAATATCTTCCGTATTAAATCTTTCATGCATTAATACTTGTAATGAGACAGTAATGGAATAGTCATCAATCCATTCTGGATGGACCATTTCTTTAAGACCAGTTATCTCTGAAGCTTTACTAAAAATGATAAAATCATCTCCTTCGTATCGGAGAATGGGAGACTCTTGGAAAAGTTCTTGCAGATATTGGGCGTAGCGTTTTAAAAGCTCATCCCCTTTCCCCCACCCTTGCTCTTTATTGAGTCGATTCATTTGATGTAAATTAATAAAATAGAGAATCTGATATTCTTTAAATTCGGGTTCAAAAAAGAGAAAATTTAAATAGCCTGTACTGTAAACACCCGTAAGGAGATCTTTGTAAAAATAAGAAAAACGTTCCATCTCCAAAAGTGTATTAGGACGTTGAGAGGGAATCTCTTCAAGTTTTATAGTGGAGAATGTTTCCAGAGCAGCATCTATTATATCTCCTCGAAAGAGAGTATTGTGGAGAGAAGAGAGTTCATCTTTTGCTTGAGTTAGATTTTTTCTCCCTTTGTAGATACGATTGGTGGTCATGGCATCAAAGCAATCGGCCACCGCCAAAATTTGTGACATGAACGGTATCTCTTCCCCCCTTAATCGGTTAGGATAGCCACTCCCGTCAAGGCGTTCATGATGATGCCGAACAATTTCAGCAATGGAAGAAAAAATATTGACTTTACTGAGCAAGTCGTAGCTCGCATTAACATGTTCTTCAATAAGTTGTTTCTCTATGGGCTCAAGTTTTCCGGGTTTAAGGAGTATAGAATCCGGGATCGCTATTTTACCGACATCATGTAGCATTCCAGCACGATAGAGATCCTCTTGTTGAGTATAGTCTAATCCCATTTTTGCCGCAATTAAGCGTGAATATTCACCAACACGCCGACCATGCCCTGCGGTGTAGTTATCGCGCTGTTCAATCAAGCTGACAAGTGAAAAAAGATTTTGCTCATACAGGCTCAGTTTTTCATCGACTTTCTCATTAGAGATACGATACCCCCAATACAGCCCCACTAATCCTATAATCCAAAGGAGCAACAAAATTGCATTGTTGGAAATAGTAGAATTGATAAAAATGGCATAATAGCGCTTAAGAGGTAATTCGATGGATAAACCTCCTCGAACATCTCCAATGTTATACCCTTGATGCCCATGGCACTTTAAACATGCTTGCTCAACATAAAAAGGACGCATATAGTGAAGCTCTTGTGAGGGGGTGATTTCATAAAAATCAGTTCTTGAGCGTTCTATTGTTTTTAATGCATTGATTTCCCATGCACGCGGTTTATTGTTGGGATTGTTAAGTTTTAGGCTCGTTAAATGACTTTTTATTCCATATAAGTGCCCATAGTGCTCCGTCATTTGGCGCAGTGCGTATGCTGGATTAAACAAGGTAAGCTGCATGCCGTTGGTGGTATTGACATCGCGGTTGGGAACATGTAAATAAGGATTTGGGGCGGAAGCTTTCGTGATAGGGATGTATACTCCCCCTTTTGAAGCGATCCATGAACGATAGGCGAAGTCTTTGTTGATACTGGTTTTGGCTTCTAAGAGAGCGAGCTGTTTAACTTCTTTGTATTTGTCGTAGGTCAGAAAAAAAATAAAACTACCAATCATTAACGTCCAAAAAACGGCTATGAGCAGAAATATTTTAGAAAACTGACGTTTCTGCATCTAACAACCCCTTACTTTTAAATCTCTGCTACATAAGCTCATAATAGCTTGTTGTTATTTAAACCACCCTTTTACTTTATCAAATGTTGATTCGAAAAGAGACTCATGCGGTTTGGATTCGATTCCGAAACTCTCTTGGAGTTTTTGCAACAGCTCTTCTTGCTCTGATGTGAGACGATTAGGATAGGTGAGGGTGATTTGGGCAATCATATCCCCTTTTCCTCGACCGTGGACATCGGCAATTCCCTCGCCTCTAAAGCGATAGTGCTGCTTATCTTTGGTTCCTGTTTCGAGTTCCAAGGTCACTTCCCCGTTTAGTGAGGGGATAGTGATATTTTCGCCCAGTACGGCTTGGGTGAAAAATACGGGAACTTCGAGATAGACGTCATTTCCATTCCGGATAAAGTGGCTGTCTTCTTCCACTTCAAAAGTGACGTACAAATCACCTCGTACACCGCTTTTACCCATATTTCCACGCCCTGAAACACGTAATCGGTTACCGTTATCGATTCCTGCAGGGACTTTTACGGTTACTTTTTCTTTTGCTTCCGTATAGCTTTTACCTTTACAGTCGGTACATTTTTCACTTGCCATTGTCCCCTCACCATGACATGCAGGGCAGGTTTGGGAGAACGTCATAAAGCCTTGACGGACATACACTTGCCCCTTGCCGCCACATTGGCTGCAACTGGCGACTTTAGCGTCTTTGGCTCCTGTCCCTTTACAGGTCTTACACGAGGTTTTAGCGCTAAAACTGACCTCTTTTTCGCATCCAAAAACCGCTTCTCTGAAGCTAATGCGCATCTCCACACCCATATCGAGAGGAAACTTATCACTGGGAGCACGTGATCGAGTGCTACGACCGCCCCCTGCAAAACCGTTAAACATCTCCTCAAAAACACTGCCTAAGTCATCAAATCCACCACGGCTGCGTCCGCCGCCGCCTTGTAATCCCTCTTTTCCATAGCGGTCATAGACAGAGCGTTGTTGATCGTCACTTAGGACTTGATAGGCTTCATTGCAGAGTTTAAATTTGTGTTCAGCAGTAGAATCATTGGGGTTGCGGTCAGGATGGTAGAGTTTTGCCATTTTACGATACGCTTTTTTGATTTCGTCACCATTGGCTTTTGTTGTGACCTCTAAAATTTCATAATAACTTAAATTTTCCACACATAATCTCCAGCATTTTTTTACGAATTCTTAATAATATCTTTTATTCGTTTTTCATGATGTTTTGACATATTTTGTCATCTCTATCAATAATGCGTATTATAACATGTTCGGTCAAGACATAAACGGCTAAATGCAATAATCAGGAAACATAGAAAGCTTTTAAGTTGTTATGTGAAACATTTTTATATGTGATCTTACACAATAATATAAAAAAGTTGTAAGTAGGGTTTTATTGTTACCAAATTTCGATAAACTAATCACTATAGAAAATAAAAGAAGGAAAATCAGTATGAAAAAACATTTTATCGCTTCCGTTGTCATGGGATTAAGTATCACTTCCTCCCTTCAAGCACATCCTATAAGCTCCGATGAGATTAAACAGTTTGCCGTACAAGCGTTGCAAATTGATTTTGATAAAGCTCCTGAGGATGTTAAACAAAAAATATCCGCAGAATATACTCAGCGGATTAAACTTGCAGAAACTCTTGTTGTAAAACTCAAAAATGATCCTGAGTATATTCGCTTTACGGAAACATTTGCCCTTGATTTGTGGTCAAAACGAATTGCAAGCAGCATTAACCCTTCCGATGAAGAACTTACAAAAGTTTTTAGTGAGGCAAAAGATCTAAATATAGCACCCAGCTATAAACTTCGTCATATTGTAGTGATGGAGGAAACTTCAGCCGATACTCTTATCAATCAGTTAAAAGCAAAAGCAGGAGATGAACAACGTCAGCTATTCACCTCGTTGGCAGCGACACAGAGTTTAGATCAAAATACAAAACAAAAAGGTGGCTCTATCGGATGGGTTGACGCATCAATACTTCCTCAGAGTGTAAGCAATGAACTCAAAGGGAAACAGGTGGGAGATATTGTCAAACTGCCAGCCGGTAAAGAGATGTGGGACATTCTTCTTCTGGAGGAAATCAAGCCTGAGCATTCCGCAACGTTTGAAGAGGCTAAAGTCTATTTGACGAATATGCTGCGCCAACAAGCGGTTGAGAACGAAGCAAAGAAAATTTTGGGAGTTACTGAAGGAAAACCTACAACTTCTGTAAAGTCCGTGAAAAAATCTCAACATAAATAAAAAAGCCATATATTTTGTAGTATTCTTTAAGCAGTTCACACTAACTTCACACTAAGAGGTATAAAATTCTCTCAAAGGATTAACGTATGAAAAAGATTGTTTTATCGATATCACTTATTTTTGTCACAACAGCGTTACCGGCGCAGTCTGTTGAATATGGTTCGCAGGCTCAAACGAATGGTATGCACGAGGTAGAATATGTTCCGGTTACCCATTCTGAACCTGTGTATTCGGCAATAACCAAAAATATTCCTCACGAAGTATGTGAAGATCAGCAAGTGGCCATTCAGCAGCAATCTGGCGGCAACAATATTGTCGGCGCACTTGTCGGTGGTGCTATTGGCGGTGTCCTTGGACATCAAATCGGCGGTGGAAGCGGAAAAGTGGCAGCAACGATCGGCGGTGCTGCACTGGGGACCATGATGGGTCAAAATGCAGATCGTGATACACAAACAAGGTACCAGACAATACGCCGATGTTTTACCCAATACGATACGCAGACTGACAATGTTATGACAGGCTATATGAACTATGCAAAATTTCATGGGAGAGATATTGCTAAAATGAGTTCTCAGCCGCTGAAAGAAATTAAAGTTATCAATACGTTTAGTTTTTAAGGAGTCTCACATGAAAAAAATAGTTCTGCTGGCAACAGTAGCTTTGATGAGCGCAGGATCACTTCAGGCACACGGTTATGGGCATCGTGGATATGGCGGCGGTCATTATTATGGTGGTTGGGGGTATGGAGGATGGGTTGCTCCCTTTGTAATCGGCGGAGCACTTGGTTACGCTGCTTCACGACCGGCAGTTGTCTATGATACATCACCCACTGTTATTTATACAACACCGCAAACTATGGTGGTAGAAGGAAGCCCATCTGCTTCTGTTGTTCAACAAAGAACAAATGTATCGAATCAAGCACCGATGTATGAAGAGCGCTGGGTCTATTTTGAGGATTGTCAATGCGAGCGAAAAGTTCTCGTCAATATACAGCAGTAAAGTACTTTTAGGTATATAGTTACATGATTTGAAACAATAAGATAATTTTTTTTAGTATGCTGATAACAGCGTTGATAGTGCATTAATGTGATGCACCGTACTTTTGATCAAAAATGTCTGTAATAGCCTTGATTTTCATAATCTCTCCCTTCATGTCCCCAGCGGTTACTATCATGCCACTCATGTTCCCGATGGTTTTCTCTGTAGTAACTGGGATCCGAATTGACATAAACAACACGGGGCTGTGTATAAATGACACGTGATTGAGAATAAATAATTTGAGGATCTCTGCGATACACTTCACGTGTCTCGTAACCGTTATAATTAGAATAGTTGTTATTGTATTGACGATAGCCATTTCCCTCATAACCTCTTTGATCTTCACTTCCGATCATTGCTCCAAGAGCCGCCCCGCCAATGGTTGCGGCTATTTTACCATTACCGCCTCCGAACTGATTTCCGATCACTCCCCCTATAGCACCCCCAACGATCCCTCCCATCATATCCTGAGCCATAAGAGCTGTTGACGCTGTAAGAGCTAAAGCAAATAATAGTTTTTTCATGGTAGTTTCCTTCAACACAAATTATAGATGTAAGTATAGAATGGTTTTGTGAAGTAATAGTGAATTACGCCGGGCTGCTATGAGCTATAAAGAGTAAAGATATTTTGCTGCACTTCAAAGGTATTTAAAGTATATTGGGCTTTCCGATGTAAAAACCTTGGGCATAATCGATTCCGAGTTGTTTGGATTTGAGATATACAGCTTCATTGCAGACGTATTCGGCAATCGTTTTGACATTGATCTTTCGGGCAAAATCAGCAATCGTTTCAACAACAATGGCATGTCTCTCTTCGGTATCGATGTTTTTAATCAAGGAACCGTCAATCTTTATGTAATCGATGTTGAGCTTCAAAATATTTTCAAAACTTGAATATCCGGTACCAAAATCGTCAATCGCTATTTTGGCTCCCATCGATTTTACCTGCTCTATAAAATGTGAAGCGATGTCAAAATTTTCGATCCCCTCCGATTCCAAGATCTCAAAAACAACTCTGTTGGCTGTTTGAGTCTCTTGAATCGTATTGATGATAAAGGCGACAGTAGATGGATTGGTTATATCGCTGATGGAGAGATTAAGCGAGAAGTCCTCAGAACGATCGGCAAAGGCTTGACATGCTTGTCTGACAACGCTTTTGGTAATTTCAGGGTAGTGTTTTGTCTTTTGTGAAAGTTTGAGAAAATCATTAGGGTACACGATGTTATTTTCTTTGGTTTGCAATCGGACTAAGGTCTCAAATTTTGTTACTTTATTGGTATCGAATGCAGCAATGGGCTGATAATGACAAATAACATTTTCATTAGCAACGGCGAATTTGATGGTGTTCGCCATTTTGATATTGTTTTCAAAGTTCGTCTGGATTCGTGCGTCTTCGGTAAAAATAGATAAGGGAATTTTGTTCTCTTTGGCTTGATGCATTGCTATATCGGCTGATATCAAATTTGCATGGATTCCATATGCTAAACCGATAGAGGGGCGGATGCTAATGGTTTGACCGTCGATGGTAAAGTGCTCATTTTCTATTTTTGTAATGAGCGTTTCAATATCTCCTTTTACCTCTTCTAAGGTAAAAAAACGGTCGTAAACAAAGGCAAACTCATCACCGCCTAATCGGTATGTAAGATGGTGGGACGTTAGAAAATTTGCGAGTTGTACTAATATTTCATCCCCGGCTTTGATACCAAAAAAATCATTAATCTCTTTAAAATCGTCTATGTTTATGATGGCAATGGCACTGATTATTTCGGTTTGCATATCCTCTTTGAGCTTATTACGGTTGGGTAAACTTGTCAGTGTATCGTGATAAAACTGTTCTACCAGTTCAGTAGATTTATCACATACTTTCTCTTGAAGGAGTGCATTGATCTCTTTTAGTTCCAGCATGGCTTCATTGATTTTGCTTTGAAGAATGGTGTTGTCTTTTTTGAACATTTTCAAGAGATAAAGGATCGGAGAAAGGGAGAGTAAGATGAGCAAGGCTCCGGTCACTTCTTGTGAAGCAGCTTTAAATGAAAGAGATTTGATAACGGCCAAATCAATATCGACACCGATAACATACTCTTTGCCTTTGAGGGTTGTATGAGGAATATAGATACTTCTAAAATTGCCCCATGAATCTTGAGTGAAATCTTCGTAAACGACCTGTTTGGTTTTAAATGCTTTCATAATATAAGTATCGAATTTATAGTCATCGTAGTAGTGGGTTAATTTTTCACCTGTAGTGATCTCTTCATCGGTGGCACTGCTGGATAAAAAGTGGATAGTGTGATTTTTATCCAGGATCATGATGTAGATGTATTTCACCCCTGAAGCTTTGGCAAATTTGGAGAGGGAAGTAATATTCTCCATATCCTCTTTTTTTGAGATAGAGGTTGGAGCTTGGGCATGATCGACGAAATCGTCTCCCATAATCACTTGAGTGGCTATAGCCGCAGCGATGAGTTTTTCATCCACGGATTTGATAATATTGGATTTTTGAATTTCATAACTCAAAAATCCATATCCAAAAATTACAAGCAAAGAAAAAACAATAGAGACAATGACTTTATTCTTATGTAAATATTGGAACATACCACCTCTCTTTTATTAAAAAATATGCTTAAAACAATATTTTACCAAATCCATTATAATACGATACTCTTGGGAAGTCAAGTTACATTTCTCCTTGACTCTCTCATTGAATTGCCGTATAATTTTTTAATAATGGGGTTAGCACGATGAAACGTTCTCTTGAAAAATTTAATCGCCTTGTCGATGCACTTCAACAGCTTCCGACTATCGGACAAAAGTCGGCAACACGACTTGCGTACCATTTGGTGATGCACGATACCTTTGGTGCGCTCAAACTTGCCCATGCTATTGAAAATGCTATAACAAGTTTAAAAAAATGTCGTTCATGCGGAGGTCTCTCTGAAGATGAACTGTGCGCAATATGCAGTGATGAACACCGAAATAATGAGGTTTTGTGTATTGTTGAAAATGCCAAAGAGATTTTGATGTTTGAAGAAAATGCCCTTTTTGATGGGCGTTATTTTGTCCTTGATTCTATCAATGAGCTTGACGTGGCTCATCTCAAAGCAATTATCAACAGCGGGATAAAAGAGGTTATTTTTGCCCTTACCCCTTCTATTGCCAATCAAGGGGTGATGCTCTATATCGAAGACAAACTCATCGAGTGTGATGTCCGTTTTAGCCGTATCGCACAGGGTGTTCCCACGGGGGTGAGTCTGGAAAACGTCGATATTCTCTCACTCACCAAAGCGCTAGAAGATCGTGTGAGTATTTAGCCTTAAATTTCCTTTTGTGCTACAGGTGCTTTAGGACGCGGATTGTCGATATTTTTTTCAGCCGTATGATCCAGACGAATCAATCCGGCTCCCGTATACACGTTACGAGGATTCCATAAAATCCATCCGCAACTTCCGAAATCATCACTTGCTTTGATTTGATCACGAATCTCTTTGTCTCCATACACACGGCGGTCGAACGCATAGTCTTTAAACGCTTGCAACCATGGACGGTAGCACAGTGGAGAGTTGGCTGATTTTAATAGAGCCTTATCGAGTGAGTGTTTGACGATCTCATAGTTGGCTTGAACCGGATTTGGAAATCCTGGGATTCCTGCATTAAATCCGCTTGGGTAGAGCATTGGAGAGAGATAATCGACATACGGCGCGAGAGCGTCAACGCGTTGACCGATTTCGATGTCGGCATCATGCCAGCTTACATAGCCGAAGATGTCCGCAGAGATAAAGACATTATACGGCGTTAGACGCGCACGTGCAGCTTCCAAAAATCCTGAAATGGCTTTAACACGGTTGGCTTGGGTGTTTTCAACGGAGAACTTAATCCCTTTGCGATCAGGAAAACGGACGTAGTCAAACTGAACTTCATCAAACCCAGCGGCGGCGGCATCGGCGGCGATGTCGATGATGTACTCTTGGGGTGCTTTATGAGAAGCATCTATCCAATACAATCCCTCTTTATCTTTGAACAGCGTCCCATCATCTTTTTTGACTCCGTATTGCGGGTAAGCAGTGACAAACGGGGTATCTTTGAACGAAACAACCCGTGCAATGACGTAAATTTTCTCTTTGTGAAGATCGGCAACGAATTTTTTAATATCTTTGAATAAAATGATCTCTTGGGCACCGATTTTATTGGCGATAGGATTGGCGGTTTTAAAGGCAATTTGTCCACGATCCATTTTAACGTCTATTACAAGAGCATTAATTTCTGTAGTATGGATGAGATGTTTTGCATTCCCCATAATTTTTCCACTCGTAGCCCCAAAGCTAGAGAGATACAGTGCTTTTGGAGTGAAGCGGTTTAAATACATTTTCCCGCCGGTTGTGTAGAACTTTCGCTCATACCCTACTGCACGAACACCTATGACGGGAGAGGTTGGGACACTAAACGTTCCGTTACTATCACTGCGATATTCTTTGGTTCCAGAGATAATAATGGCATTCTCGATGGGTTTGGAGGAGGCTTTGTCGAGAATGGTACCAGTCGTCATAGCACCCCAGCCTAAAGTGATGGTGAGTACTAAAAATGCGAATGCTTTCAATGAGTTTCCTAGTGTGGTGTCTTAATCGCGCAATAATAGCGAAAAAGAAGCCATTCTAAGTATAATGTTGAGATCAATCAATATTATTTATTAAATGTTTTTCTTTGACGTTTACAAAAGGGGCTAATATGCCATTCACACAGTTAAATTCCAACCTAAAAGCAGCCATTGAGACATTAGGGTATACCGTACCTACACCGATTCAAGTCAAAGCCATTCCTCTTATTTTACGCGGGCGCGATATTTTGGGCGCAGCACAAACGGGTACAGGGAAAACGGGAGCGTATGCGTTACCGATTTTACAGATGATGGGCAATTCTAATCCCAATGAACTTGCTCGTGTCAAGATGCTTGTGCTGGTTCCTACTCGTGAACTCTCTGAGCAAATCACGTTGGCGATTCGCTCGTTTGCGTTGGGTTCTGACCTTCGGATTCTGAACATTTCAGGCGGGGTCAATATGACCAAACAAGTCGCATCGCTGGAAAAGGGTGCAGACGTTATTGTCGCCACTCCGGGACGGTTGATCGAACTTAACAAACAAGGGCATATTCCCCTTTCAAAAGTACACTATTTGGTGCTCGATGAAGCCGATACGATTTTGGATATGGGCTTTATTCGAGAAGTGGAGCAAATTATCGATTTGTTGCCTCAAAAACGTCAAACTATCCTCTTTTCCGCAACTATGACGGGTTCGGTTAAAAAGCTCAGTGAGAAAATTCTAAACAAACCTCTTTTGGTCGAAATCGATAATCTCTCTCCTGCGGATTTAACGATACGTCAGATTGTCCATCCGGTCGAAAAAGAGCAAAAAAGCGAACTTTTATCGTATCTCATCGGTTCAAACAACTATCCGCAAGTGTTGGTGTTTACCCGTACCAAAGCCGCTGCGGATGAGGTGAGTGACCATCTTCGTTTAAGTGGTCTGGAATGTGCCACCATCCATGGAGACAAAAAACATGGAGCACGAGACCGTGCATTAAGCGACTTCCGAGAGGGTAAAGTCAAAATCCTTGTTGCAACCGATATCGCGGCACGCGGACTGGACATCGAAGATTTGGGTGTTGTTATCAACTATGACATCCCCCACATCGCGAGCGATTACATCCACCGTATCGGACGAACGGGACGTGCGGGAAAAGACGGTGTAGCGATTACGTTGCTCTCGACTTTAGAGCATATTTCATGGAGAAAAATCGAGACCATGTTAGGCAAACAGCCTGAGCGCATTGCCGTAAAAGGGTTCGAGCCTCCTGTTGGATTAGAGCCGAAAAAAACGCATGGAAAAAGTATGTCCAAAGACGGTGAGAAAAAAGTAAAAATCGAAGGTGCATTTGGAAATAAGCGTAAAAAAGCACCCGTTCAACCAAAGTTCATCGGTAAACGCGGACCACGTTTGGCGCGTGAAGAGCCTGTAGAGAAGTCAAGTAACACAGGTAGAGGAAGTGCCTTTGGCAATACCAAAAAACCTTCACCGAAAAAATCGGGCGGACGGGGGAGATAACCCTTGTAGAAAAGCTCTAAGCGCTAATTGGCTTTTTGAACAAAATGGCATTCTGTAGTGGAGTAAGGGCATGTTTTTGATATGCTCATCTCAAACTGCTCTTCCTCAATTCCACCGAGCTTTCGTTCATAATGGCGCATTGCGGCACGAAAAGCTGTCAAAACCATGTTCGCGCTGTCTTGATTTTCTGTTGAAATCCGCTCAACTTGTTCCCCTTGTGGCTTCGAGGTATCAATTTTTGGAGCTGGGAGAGAATCATAATTTGTTCTTAAATCACTCTCTAGTGTTGCAACACTCTCTAAAACATTTGCTATTTCATCGCCTTTTACCATCTCTGTAAAGAATGAACCCAATGCCGTCGTATCCTGTGAACCGTTGGTAGCAAACATAACATCTAAAAGAGTGTTTTCATCTCTTTTTATGTACATGATAACATACGTTTTTGTAGCATGATCTATCCCAATCCCAATCCCGTTTGCACCTTTAAGCTCACCATAATTTTCAGGAAGCATAAGATGCTTGCCAATCTCTAATTCCAGTTCTTTTTCTTCACTCATTTTTACTCTTTTACAATTTTTCTATATCCGTAAAACCGGGTTGAACACTTTAGTGGCAATTATAGAGTGTCTGCCAAATGGGGGTCATTCCAGTTTAATTGATATGCTAATTAATGGTCACATCCACATCCATGCTCATGATTTAATACCTCATGAATTTCTTCTTTGGACGCTTCGTGGATATCTAAGACTGTCCCTTCAAAGACGAGGTCCATCCCTGCGAGGGGATGATTTCCATCAAGAGTAGCTTTATCGCCGTCTATTTCGGAAACCATATAAATCGTTACGTCTTCAGAGTCTTCATCCATATACCCGTCAATTTCCATCCCGACGCTTAATCCTTCGGGAAGTTCGCTTAAATCTTCGGTCAAAACCAATTCGGGGTCATATTGACCAAATGCTTGTTCGCAGTTTAGGGTTACTTTAAAGGTATCACCGATACTTTTTCCCTCTAAAACCTCTTCGATACCTTTAAAAATATGACCATAGTTACCGTGTAGGTAGATAATAGGCTCTTCTTCTTCGTGAAGGAGTTTTCCCTCTGTATCATTGATGTGATAATCGACAGTGACAAGGCAATCTTTTGTGATGGTCATAGTGTTTCCTTAGGGTAGTGGTATGAGAATGGGATTAAATGCTTTAGAAGAAATTATAGCGCGTCCGCCTATACATAGGGCTGAAGCCGCTGTAGAGCTTACGACGGTGCGAACGACGGACGAACCCACGAGCAAGGTGATGATAACGGCAGGAAAATCCTCTTCGATTTTGAGAACTTCGCCGATGAGTTGGAGTTTACCGCTTAGGGTTTGGGGGCTGAAAAACTCCATTGGGGTGCAAATGCGTTTAATGTGTCCTAATTCGATTGCTGCGAGACGATCGGAAAGCTTGACCGTTTCGGCGATGTCGTGGCTCACGAGTAGGGTTGTAACGCCTAAACGACTGTGGATGAGGGATAATTCGTCTTGGAGCTTTTGGCGCATGGAAGGATCAAGTGCCGAGAGAGGTTCATCCAGCAGGAGAATTTTGGGATGGCGTACCAGTGCTCGGGCGAGGGCAACGCGTTGTTTTTGTCCTCCTGAGAGGGTGGAAGGGAGACGGTGGGCTAGATTGGTTAGCTCGATAAGTTCTAAAAGTTCATCAACATTGCGACGTTGTTCCACTGTTTCGGAGGCAAAGAGGAGGTTATCTTTGACACTCATCGTCGGGAAAAGGGCATAGTCTTGGAAGACAAATCCGATGCTCCGTTTTTGAGGTGGAAGATTGATTTTTTTACGACTGTCGAACCATACTTCACCGGCAACTTCGATGAGACCGCTATCGGGTGTTTCCAGCCCTGCAATTAGACGCATGAGTGTTGTTTTACCAGCCCCTGAGGGACCAAAGAGGGTTAGAAACTCACCTCTGTGTATCTCAAGCTCAAATACGGCATTCAGCGCCCCTTCGGCAGTGTCGAGATGTTTGGTAATATTGACCGTTATCATCGAATCCCACCAAGTGATTTTTTATTGAGGGTGTAGACGAGGAGTAAAATTGCAAACGTCACGGCAAAGAGGGTGAGGGCGTATTGGTGTGCCATAGCGTAGTTTAACGATTCGACTTCGTCATAGATGGCAATGGAGGCAACACGGGTTTCTCCAGGGATATTTCCCCCAATCATTAGGATAACTCCAAACTCTCCGACGGTGTGGGCAAAGGCAAGGACGATTCCTGAAATCAAGCCATGACGGATAGTGGGGAGGATAACGCGTATCATTGTCTCCAGTTTCGATTTACCGAGAGTATAGGAAGCTTCGATGATGGAGAGGGGGACTTGGGAAAGAGCTGATTGGATAGGATGTACCATAAACGGAAGGCTGAAAAGGACAGACCCGATGACTAATCCCTCGAAACTAAAGGCCAACCGTATTCCATGTTCTGTGAGAAAACTTCCGATGATGGAAGCAGGGCTAAAGGCAAGGAGGAGATAAAATCCCAATACCGATGGTGGGAGGACGAGAGGCATAGAGACGATGGTTTCGATGACACTTTTAAACCGCATTTTTGAAAATACTAAAAAAGAGGCAAGGGGTATACCTATGAGGAGCAGTATCCCCGTTGTAATGCTTGCGAGTTTAAAGGTCAACACCATCGTGGTTAAAAATTCAGATTCCATTTGAACCTCGCAGCAGTGAAATTTCAGAGGGTTGCACCATCCAGTATATGTTGTTAGTTTCATTTATTTCGAGAGTATCAAAGGTCAATGTCGGAACCAAAGCCGTAATAATCGTCTCATGATAGAGGAGGGTGATTTGAGACAACACCGTTCCCCTCTCAATCTTCTGCACGGTAGCACGCCCAATGTTGGCGGTGGTATTAATTGGTTCTTTAGAGAGGATTACTTCGGTCTCTTTGAACGCCAAGGTGATGTTTGTCCCTATCAAATCGTCTGCATTGGAAGCTTCGGCGAGGAGGAGGTGAAATGGATCGTCACCGACTGTTACGGTGAGGATACTGAGGTGCTCGGACGTTGTGACGGCAGTGATAGTAGCGTTTAGGGTGTTCATGCTCTTGTCGTCTCCCATCCAATAAACGCCCATTGCATAGGTTTAGGATGTCGATTTTTACCTACAATAAAATGCTCATAATACTCGATGGCTTTGATTCGTTGTTCTTCCTCTATCCCTCCGAGACTCCAAATGAGTGATTCGATGAACTCCTCGATATTGTTACTTCGGATGCTTCCTTTCCCCGTTGTGATGTAGTCGATGGTTGGAAGATAACCGTTTTGGTAAAGGAGAATCGGAAGATACCAATAATCGGGTTTGGTGATGATTTTTTTGCCGATGTAGTTCAAAATCTCCATATCGACGAAACTTCCTCCGACTTTGTAGGTGAGATAACATTTACGGCTTGCACATAAAGACATTTTGAGGAGGGCACGCTCTGCGTCACTGACTTCCATAGAGCGTGATGCGACAGCAATATCAACGGGAGGCAAAATGCTCCAGTCGTTTTCCCAGCTTAGGTGAAAGGTACGGATATTGGTGACCCCTTCGCGCGCGGCATAGGCTTCGAGTTCGGCGAGCATCTGTATAGAAAAATCGATGGCAATGACTTCTTTTACCCGTTTGGCAAGAGGGATACTCAAAGCACCCGGACCGCAACCAATATCCAAAATAACTTCATCCCCAGTAATGTTCATTCGAGAGATAAAATCATTGACATAGGGACTGTTTATTGTTGATGCAGCCATATCTTTGGATTTTTCGTCCCAGTCACTGCTCGTCTTTCCTTTGAAATCGGTGGTATTTTTGTGATCACGGTACATTTTTGCAAAATCGATCGGTTCTAAAAACATGATTTTCCTTTCAAAATATTATTGTACGACAAACCCGTATTCTTTGAGAATAGTATTTGCCTCTTTAGTCTCGAAAAATGTGAGAAACTCTCTGGCTTCAGGATTGTTTTTTACCAATACATACCCTTGCAGGAGTTCAGGATGGGAATTTTTTGGGATTAAATATGAAGGTGTATCTTTCAGTTGCGGAGTTGATACAAGAGAAAGGGCTAAAATCGCAACATCGGCTGCTTTAGTCTGGACGTACTGTGCGGTTTGATTAATATTTTCACCATAAATGAGTTTATCTTTGATTTTGTCATACAGTCCATAATATTTGAGTGCGGCCACAGCGGCACGACCATAAGGGGCGTGTTCAGGATTGGCAATAGCGATTTTTTTTATGTTTGGTGAGAGTAACGACTCCATCCCATTGGCAGTATTAACCGTATTGCTCCATAATACGATACGCCCAATCGCGTATGGCTTGACCTCTCCGACTGCTTGTCCGGAGAGTTTGAGTTTTTTGGGATAGTTGATGTCAGCACTGTAATAAATATCATACGGAGCACCGTTGCTGATTTGTGTAAATGCTTTTCCCGATGAACCGAATATCGTATTTATTTTTGTCTCACTGTGACGGCTCATATAGACTTTAGCAATCTCATCAAGTGCAAATTTCATATCGGATGCGGCGGCAATATTGACTTCACCTGCAATTAAATAGGTTGATGTGAATATCAAAAAAGTAAGAAGAAGTTTGAATTTCACAGAGAATCCTTTACGTTATGTTTTATAAGATATAACGTATTATAGGAAAAAAGGCTTAAAGTTATATAGTTGTTATTCCCGCGAATGTGGGTGAAGTGCCCTTGGATGAATCTAGCTGGATACCCGTTTTCACGGGTATGACGGGATTCTTTTACAGTCCGATAATAATATGCAGTGGTGAGATAAGGGCGAAAGCTCGAACACCTATTTGAAAATTTTGGAGTGAATCGTGTTTTTCGAGTGCGACGAGGAGGCTTCCTCCATCGAGTCGAAAGGTAATCTCTACATTTTCGGCAGAACGCTCAATCCTTTCGATAATCCCTGAGAGACTGTTTTCTCCATTAGATGAAGCCGATGTGCTGATTTTTATATCACTGGATTTGATGATGGCATACAGATCACACCCGACGCACAACCCCATGTTTTCTACCGATTTAGCTGTGATGGTAGAGAGGAGGGTGTCTTTGCCAGTTAGCGATAATGTAAGGGTAGAATGGAGACCATTTTCGTTGATGGAGGTGAGGGTGGCTGGGAGTTGGTTTCGTGCGCTGGTGGTGAGAAAGGTTCGGCTTAGTATTCGGGCGAGGCGTTCGGGGTCATTGCCTGCTTCAGAAAAACGGTCGATAAACTGGCGATGAAGTTCGTTAAAACGATGGAATGTTGCGATGAGTTCACGGGCGTAGGGGGTGAGCTTTGTTCCTCCTCCTCCCTTTCCTCCGGTTGTTCGTTCGATGAGAGGTTGGTCGGCTAGGGCATTCATCCCGTTGATGCGCTCCCATGCCGCTTTGTAGCTCATCTTCATCTCTTTTGCGGCGGCATTGATGGAACCTGTTTTATCGATTAGCTCTAAAAGTTCTACTCTTCCTGAGCCCAAAAAGCTTTGATTGGCTTTGGTGAGCCAAAAACGTCCATCAATTTTCATCGTTGTTTATTCTTCTTCGACGCTGTCTGTGTTCTCTTTTTCTTCAAAATTAAGTAATTTTTTAGTGGTGTTTACGGGACAGAAAAAAAGAATTTCAAAGAAAGGATTCATAAGAGTCGTATTTTCATCAGGCATATCAAAGGCTTTGACTTCAAACCCTTTTCCATCTGTTTCAGTGTTCATAATAACGGTAAACGTCAATGTTCCCAGTGCACGAAGCATATTGGTGACATTTTTGTAGGTTTTATGATCTTTTGGAGCCATGAGATTTTGATTTTCTTCACTGCGGTTCTTCATCTGTATACTTAAAAGTGTCAGATTATCGCGGTGGATGGTTTTATTCCATTTGATAATCCCTTTTGGAAATCGCAAGAGAGATGTTTTTGAAAGTAACGGATTAGGGGTTGTTTTTTTGATGGTTTCTAAAAGTTTTAAAAAAGAGTTTTTTCCACCGACCGATGCAGCATACGCTAATAGTTGATTGTGAAGAAGAATTTTTTCATCATTGTTGACTTGATGGAAACGGCACATTGTGAGCCTTTTGATTAAGATGCGTTATTATAACGCGTTAATACAAAAAGCTTCGTTGCATGATAGGTCGAATTTGTTGGGGTGAAACAGCACTTTTTAAAAAAAGAGCGTTCGCAATTACCCCTTGTTCCAACAACATATCGGAACCGTCTTTATAGGGGAGCTTTACTTTTTTAACTTCGGCTAAAAAGGGAGTTTCTTTGCCGTAAATCACGTCAATAGCTCCTTTAGACGTTGTGAGTAATTCGGTGAGAAGTTCTGCTGGTATGGGTAATTCGTTGTCGGTGAGTCCGGCAGAGGTTGTGTTGATGATGAGGTCGAATGAACGGGGGATAAAGGTCTCCCAGTCATAGGCATCAAACCCTTTTTCTTTAAAGTACTCCAACCGTCCGTAAGAGCGATTAAGGATGGTGGGGGTGATGAAGTGGTGTTGCAGTGCAATAGCAAGTGCTTTTGCTGTCCCGCCTGCACCGATAATCAATGCCGTAGAGAGTTTTCCAAACGATTGAATTGCCGCAATAAAACCATCGGCATCGGTGTTGTAGCCAATCAGTCGGCCATTTTCTAGGATAAGGGTATTAACCGTACCGATTTCTTGCGCGATACCGCGAACTTCATCGCATTGAGAGTAGGCCGTTTCTTTGTGAGGGACGGTGACATTTGCGCCACACAGAGCCTTGGCAAAAAAAACATCACGAAGTTTTGAGCCATCACTGAGATGAGTACGGGTATAGCAAGCATCCACTTCTAATGCTTTAAAAACCGTGTTGTGCATAAGCGGTGAGCGGGAGTGACTTACGGGGTCACCAAAGATGGTAAAAACGTTCATTACGAAGGATCGATCAAGTCTTCGAGGGTACTTGTGAGCGCTCCAAGCTTATTGGTTACTTCGAGATATTCGAGCTCATGGACAGAGTCGGCAACGATACCGGCTCCCGCTTGGAGAATAATTTGATTTTCCTTGATGAGTGCAGTACGAATCGTAATGGCACTGTCCATGTTTCCATCAAAACCAAAATAGCCGATGGTTCCGCTATAAAAACCTCTTTTAACCCCTTCGAGTTGCGCAATAAGCTCCATGGAACGAATTTTAGGAGCACCCGTCATGGTTCCTGCGGTAAAGGTTGCAGCAAGGAGATCGAACATATCTTTATCGTCACGAAGTGTTGCGTGAACGTCGGAAACAATGTGCATTACGTGAGAATAGCGCTCCACGTGCATCATCTCTTCAACCCGTACCGTTCCGGTTGCGGCAACTCGTCCGACATCATTACGCCCCAAATCGATGAGCATCAAATGTTCGGCTAGCTCTTTTGGGTCGGATAATAGTTCTTCTTCGAGTTGGGCATCGCGCTGTTTGCTTCCGCCACGTTTGCGTGTTCCGGCGATTGGGCGTAATAATATGTCTCCATCACTCAGACGTACCATAACCTCAGGAGAACTTCCAACAATGCTAAAATCGCCGTATTCCATCAAATACATATACGGAGAAGGATTTTTTATCCGTAAAACACGGTAAAAACTAAAGGGATCAACGGTGGCATTTCGGATATAGCGATTGGTCATTAGAATTTGGAAAACATCACCGCTTCGAATCATCTCTTTGGAGGCATCAATCATCTCAAAAAAATGCGATTTTGTATGGATAAAATCGCCGCCAAGGTCATTTTTGATGGGCACTAGGGGAGTATAGTGGTAGAGTGATTTTAGAGTATTTTCTAAGGTTAAAAATTGGTCTTGAAACTCGGATAGGGCACTGAGGAGGGTAATAGTCGAGTGTTTATGAGAGACAACCGCTACTAATTTTGGTAAAATCAAATCCATATCAGGAATATTTGTTTGATCTTCAAGAGTAGACATGTGCTCTTTTAGAGTCGGTTCAAAAACCTGAACCATATCGTAGCCGATATAGCCGATAAATCCATCAATGTATCCAATATCAAGTTCTTTGGCTTTGGAGCGATAAAAAGCATAGTCAATGCCACTGTAGTAGCGTTTTAAAAACTCAAAAGGAGACTCATGAGAGGTGATATTCTCGTTATTGGCATTGGTATAGAGAGTTTGCCCATCGACATAGCGTAGACGCTCACGTGCACCCAATGCTATAATCGTATAGTTTCCATTACTATTGCCTGCACTTTCGAGGAGAAAAGAAATCTCTCCTGCAAAAAGCCCTTTTAACTTTTCGTAGACCGCGATGGGGGCAAATTGGTCCAGAGAGAAACGGTGAGAGTGAATCACATTATCCCTTTATCTTAAACGCTTTTGCTTCGATGTTTTGGCGAATGTTACCCATGGCATCTTGTACGGCTTTTTCCCCTTGGAATGGTCCTACTAAAATCTTGGTTGTTTCACCCATTTTTTGAGAGGTGTATTTCATTCCACTGGCATTTAAACGGTCTAAAAGAACTTTACTTGGCTCTTTGGAGAATGAGCCAACTTGGACATAATAGGTAGCACCGCTATTGGCGGCTGCCGGTGCTGCTTTTACTTCAGCTTTTGGTTCAGCTACTTTTGGCTCAGATGCTTTGGGCGTAGGAGCTGGTGTTTCCGGAGCTTTTACCACAGGAGTTGCTTTTGGAGTAATTTTTGGTTGAGCTACTTTTTTAAGCTCTTCTTTTACAGGAGCTGCTTCTATGGTTTTTGGTTCAACTTTTTGCACTTTTGCAATGGTAGGCTGGGCGTACACTTTTTGAGCAACGGGCTTTGGTTCAGGAGCCGTTTTTTGAGGTATTGGTGCGGATACTGTTTTTACAATAGGTGCAGACTGAACCGTTGTTTTTACAGGAGTTGCTACAGCGGGTACAGCTTGGACAACAGCAGGTGCAGTGGAAGGTACATTTTGCAGGGACTCTTCTTTGATTTTTTGTGCTACTTGATCTAATGTTTGATTTTTTGCACTTTCATTCCCCTCTTGAATCACTTCTACGGGTTCAAAGAGCGGGTCATTAATGATTTCCGTTGGGGCACTTGGTTCTGGCGGAAGAATTGCTTGAGGAGCTTTTTGAACTTCATCATTTTTGAGTGAGTTCATAATGACCAATACAATGATAAGAATAAGGGTCAATGTCGCAATAGCCAGTAACAGCTTTTTACTTCCTGCGCTTGAACCGCCTTTGTTTAAAATAATATCATTGAGTTCGTTTTTTTCTTCCATTTTAGTCTCCTAATGTATGTTTTAAAGCATAGTTTACTATGCGCGGGCTTTCTGCCGAAGAAAACTCAGCGTTAGCGCAGCCTGTTGGGGTTTTACTCCAATAGGCGTTCATTATAAATGCTTTGACCACGAAGCACCACGCTCTTTAGCGTACACTTCGTAGGGTAAATTGAGAATGTTGTATTCTGGCGGTAAATCATCCGCAGGGAACATTCGCCACTGCTTTGGCTGTTTGGCAGCAAGTTTCAATGAAAGCATCTTACCCAATTGAATCGCTTCTTGCAATGTTGTGTGTCCTTTATGGATATACACATGCAAATGCCCCGGTGTTTTTGTTTCAAAAGCGGTAAAATTAATAAATCCCTCTTCTCTAAGCAATAATTGTGCCTTATGATAGAAGCGTTGCGTATCGGTACCATTATAATCGATAACAATATTTTCAACTTTACCAAACTGATTTATAAGAGAGTGAGCGAGAGTAATTTGTTTTTTTAGATGTTGATCAATGAGTGTTTGCGTTAGAGTTTTAGAGATTTTTTCGTATTTATTGAAAAAAGTACGCCCTTTGAACTCAATTTTATCAACCATCGTGTCGTGTTTAAGCCAATAGTGATCAGTGAGCATTTTGATAAGTTTCATATCCATTGATGTCATCTTTAAAACTCCTTGTATCACATCTCTATTTTTGCCCCATTAGGGGACAATGGTTCTTAATACGTAGATTGTGTATAAATGATAAATCCGCGTGCTAGTATTTTTAGCTCTTCTTTGATCGCTTTTTGATTCTCTTCGTTTTCAATATCATCTAAAACATCGGCAATTTTATTGGCAATGATTTCAAACTCTTTTTCTTTCATCCCGCGTGAGGTAAGAGCAGGGCTTCCGATACGGATACCTGAGGTTACAAACGGTGAACGTATTTCACCCGGAACGGTATTTTTATTGACCGTAATCCCTGCACGTCCTAGCGCTGCATCGGCTTCTTTACCGCTAAATGGTTTGTTTAAAAAAGAGACTAAAATGAGATGATTGTCCGTTCCACCGCTGACAATATCATATCCTCGTTTGATTAATACGTCGGCAAGTACTGCTGCATTGGCTTTGACTTGCTTGGCGTACGCTTTCCATTCAGGAGAGAGATTGTATTTGAATCCGACTGCTTTAGCAGCGATAACATGGACCAATGGCCCGCCTTGAAGTGCCGGGAAGATAGCTGAATTAATTTTTTTGGCAATCTCTTCATCATTGGTCATAATCATACCGCCGCGAGGACCTGCAAGAGTTTTATGCGTTGTTGTGGTGACTACGTGTGCATGAGGGAATGGGCTTGGATGCTCACCAGCACACACGAGACCTGCAATGTGGGCGATGTCCGCAAATAACAGTGCTCCAACGGCATCGGCAATTTCACGAAATTTAGCAAAATCGATCTCACGAGCATAGGCTGATGCACCGCAAACGATAATTTTTGGTTGAGTAATTTTAGCAATATCTAAAACACGATCGTAATTAATACGGCCATCAAGTTCTACACCATAGGAAAAACTGTGATAGTTTTTACCGGAAAAACTGACCTTTGAACCATGGGTCAAGTGTCCGCCGTGGCTAAGATCCATCCCCAGTAATTTATCTCCCGCTTGTAATAATGCAGCGTATACCGCACCGTTGGCAGACGAACCTGAGTGAGGTTGTACGTTGGCATAGTTACATCCAAAAAGCTCACATGCACGGTCAATTGCCAGTTGTTCAACACCATCCGCATATTCACATCCGCCGTAGTAACGCTTTGCCGGGTAACCCTCTGCATATTTGTTCGTAAATACGCTTCCCATCGCTTCCATAACCGCTGGAAGGGTAAAGTTTTCCGATGCAATCATTTCTAAATGGTCGGTTTGACGTTCGAGCTCTTGCTCACATAGGGTGTAAATTTCGTTGTCGTATTCTTTAAGAAAGCTCATTAGGTTCTCCGTTGTTAAGATTGTTATTTTGGGGTTTCATGGCAGGGAAGAGCAAAACATCCCGAATTGAGTGTTGATTGGTTAGCATCATGACAAGGCGATCAATACCGATTCCTTGACCTGCTGTGGGTGCCATTCCATACGAAAGGGCAGTGACGAAATCTTCATCCATCTCATGGGCCTCATCGTCACCACACTCTTTGGCTGCCATTTGTCCGTTGAAACGCTCCAGCTGATCGATGGGGTCATTAAGCTCACTGAAGGCATTGGCGATTTCACGACCTGCGATAAAAAGTTCAAAACGGTCGGTAAGTTCTGGGCGCTCATCATTACGACGTGCCAGCGGTGAAATTTCAACCGGATAGTGGGTGATAAACGTAGGGTTAATCAGTTTGGCTTCGACAAATTCGTCAAACAATTCACCTTGAAGCTGTCCAAGATTTAGAGTAGCTTTGGCTTCGAGTTTATGAGAACGTAAATAGTCTAAAATAGCTTCTTTGTCGTTTACGATTGTTTCAGGTACGCCACCGATAACGCTCAAACTTTTAATCAGTTCGATTTCAGTGAATTGGTCAAAATCAATCTCAAATTCGCCATACGGGAGACGTTTAGGAAGATCCAAATGATCGAACAGATACTCAAAATACTCTTTTGTGATTTCAATGAGATCTTTGTAGGTTTTGTACGCCCAATAAAACTCGATGGAGGTAAACTCAGGATTGTGGGTCGCATCCATCCCCTCATTACGAAAATTACGATTGATTTCAAATACGGCTTCAAATCCTCCGACAATGAGACGCTTGAGATAAAGTTCCGGTGCAATGCGCAAAAAACGATCAATTCCCAGAGCATTATGATGAGTCACAAACGGCTTGGCATTAGCACCCCCTGCTATAGGGTGCATCATGGGGGTTTCAACTTCTAAGAACCCTTTGTCTTCAAAGAAACGGCGCGTTAAGCTGATGACTTTTGAACGGATATGAAAGGTTTTACGCACTTCAGAATTCATAATAAGATCAAGATAGCGTTGGCGGTAGCGCATCTCTTTGTCGGTAATCCCGTGGAATTTTTCAGGCAGGGGCGAAATGGCTTTGGTAAGGATTTTCAAGGTGTCAACATGAAGTGACAGCTCACCTTGCTGGGTAACAAACGGATAGCCGCTGACTTCAATAATATCACCCACTTCAATAAGTTTTTTAAAGATATCATTGTAAAAATTTTCAGGAAGATTGTCACGTGCAACGTAAATTTGGAGCATTCCGCTCTCATCTTCGATTTTAACAAAGCTGGCTTTACCCATTAAACGATAGAGTTTGATACGCCCTGCAACAGTATAGTGACGATGCTCATCCCGCTTGTCTTCTTTTTGAAAAAGATCAGAATTAACGTTATTGAATTTCTCAATGGTCGTATTGCGTGCAGAATTATTAGCGTAAGGATCAATTCCAGCTTCTCGTAATTGGTTGGCTTTCTCGATTCGTTGAACTACATATTGATTATCGAATGTCACAATAAATTCCCTTTATTTTTTCGTTTGGCATGTTTTACAAACGCCATAAATTTGCATAGAGTGTTCTTGCATTGCAAATCCAAGCTCTTCCGCGATTTTTTTCTGTCTCACCTCAATCTCTTCATCCACAAATTCGCTAATACTGCCGCATTTCGTGCAGATTATGTGATCATGATGATCTTTTGCCCCCAACTCATATTTTTTGCCTTGCGCACCAAATGAGAGTGAGGTCACCATCTCAGAATCTTCAAGAAGGGAGAGGGTGCGATAAACGGTTGCAATTCCCGTGTTTAAATCGGGGTGTTTTTCTTGGATAAGATGATGCAGCCCTTCGGGAGTTAGATGCTCGTCTGAATTATAAAGCATCTCTAAAATCACTTCACGCTGAATGGTGAATTTAAGATTATTGGCTTTAAGAAGTTGCTTGAAATCGCTGAGTAATTTAGCGTATTCAACCGAACGTTTGGTAAAATCAGTTAAAGAATCCATACGACTATTTCTCCTTTTTAACGGATGAAGAGTGCGAGACATCTTTATCACTTTTGTTGGAGTCCATCAGGTTTTTGACGTCATCCGTCTCGATATGTAAAATAAAATTCCCAGTAGCAAACATAGGTTCAAAAAAGATACTACTTTTCATTTTTTCACCAAAATTTTCACGTATAGCGGTAACACTAAAAAGAGCGTAAACAATGACAGAGAGGATAAAAAAGAATTTACTTGCTCCCACCATAAAGCCTAATGCTCGATCTAAGCTTCCCAGTCCACTGAGAGAACTAAGACGTTTAAACCCTGCACCCAATGCGACCATGAGAAGCCAAAAGATACCGACACTGAAAATAAAGCCCATGAGATTAATCGCAGTAGCCGACTCAAAACCAAAAATGAGATCATTTAAAAATTTGCCAATCGCTCCACCAATATGAGAGGCGACAAAAAGTCCTCCTACAATCCCAATGAGTCCGAAAAGTTCTTTTGAAAATCCATTTAAAAGTCCTTTAAGCCCTAATAATAGTACAATTGATCCAACCGCTATATCAAAATAATTCAAATCCATTATAACTCCATTTCCATTCTGTCTTTACCATTCTTTTTAGCGCGATAGAGTGCAACGTCTGCACGATGAATCACCCCATCCATAGTGTCGTTATTCCGTGTTTGAGTCAATCCAACACTTAAGGTAACGGCAATTTGTTCATTGTGAAATACAGGTTTGTTTTGGCGGCAAAGACTTAAAGAACGGTTTGCAACCAATTGTGCACCCGCTAAATCAGTTCGGTTGAGTATGATGACAAACTCTTCTCCTCCAAATCGATACACTTTATCCCCGTCTCTCAGGGTTTTTTTGAGTAATTTAGCAATAAAAATAAGAACTTTGTCTCCTGCTATATGTCCATGCTGATCATTAATGGCTTTAAAATTATCAATATCAATCATAAGAAGAAAAAGTTCTTGTGTTTGTCGATCTTTAGAAAGAAGTTCACTAAGATGTTTTTGGAGCGCATACCGGTTAAATGTTTTTGTGAGAGGATCGAGAGTTGTTGTAACTTCTAGTGTTTGAACTTGGGCATGTAAATCTTGAATAGTTTTATTGGCACGTTGAACCTCTTGGCGCAAATGCGATTGAATATCAACAAATTTTTCATTTATATTATTAAAATTAATTAAATTTGAATTTTCTTGGTCTTTTAAAATCGTTGCGTGATCATCCGTTATTTTTTCAAAAACATGATTAGATTGAGAATAGGAGCCAATGCTAAGGAGTGCAATGTCTTTATAGGCTTGTTCGTTATTAGAAGTATATTCATGTATATCAAGCTCGCCGCTTAGATAGAGTTCTAGAACTTCCTTGGTGGCTAGTGAGACAATTTCTGCAAATTCGTCAGGGTCGATTTTATCTTGCCTCGAGCTTGCAGATTCTAAATGAAAGGAGAGCTCTTTGCAAAAAAGAGATAAAAAAAGGTTCACTTGCGTTGATTTCATTGACTCTCTCAGGATAAATTATCTCTCTTTTAAAGTGATGCAATTATACTTTTTAAAACCTAAATATAGCTTTTGGTATTCATAATCAGTCGCTTTTTAGGATAAAACGATAAAATTACCTTCTTTATAAATAAACAATAAGCCTTTTGGCAATCTTGAGTGATGGGAGAAATAATTATAATGAGTCTATGGAGCCGATCGAGTTGGAGAGATAAACCAATAACGCAACAGCCTATCTATCCAGATCAGGTGCGCTTAAAAGAAGTCGAAGAACAGCTTAAAAACTATCCGCCTCTTGTTTTCGCGGGAGAAGCTCGAAACCTGAAAAAGAACCTTGCCGACGTATCTGAAGGAAAAGCTTTTTTACTTCAAGGGGGCGATTGTGCTGAAAGTTTTTCAGAGTTTCATGCACACAATATTCGAGATACTTTCAAGGTTATGATGCAAATGGCGGTGGTAATGACCTTCGCCGGTGGTGTTCCTGTTGTCAAAATAGGACGTTTGGGAGGGCAGTTTGCCAAGCCTAGATCATCTGATATGGAAACGATAGAGGGAGTAACTCTTCCAAGCTATCGTGGAGATATTATTAACGGAGTAGAGTTTAATGCTGCCGCTCGTATCCCTGACCCGTATCGTATGGTTCAAGCATACAATCAGTCTGCGGCAACTCTTAATCTTCTTCGTGCATTTGCATCCGGCGGATTAGCGGATTTAAATCAAGTTCATGCGTGGAATCTCGGTTTTGTAGGACAAAATGAGTTAACCAAAAAATACGATGAACTTTCACGTCAGATTGATAATTCTCTCCGTTTTATGGCGGCGTGCGGAATTACCTCGGAGGTATCAAGAACGCTTCGTGAAACCGATTTTTACACCTCTCATGAAGCATTGTTACTCAATTATGAGGAAGCATTTACCCGTCAAGATTCTCTTACGGGAGAGTGGTATGACGTTTCCTCGCACATGCTATGGATTGGTGACCGAACGCGTCAACTCGATGGTGCACACGTCGAATTTATGCGTGGTATCCAAAATCCGATCGGTGTCAAAGCGGGACCCTCCATGGACCCTGAAGATTTGATTCGTTTGTGTGATATTCTTAATCCTGAAAATGAAGCAGGACGGCTTAACGTCATTGTTCGTATGGGTGCTGATAAAGTTGCTGACGGGATGCCCGCCTTGATTCGCGCTATCGAGAGAGAAGGTAAAAAAGTCCTTTGGAGTTGTGATCCGATGCACGGAAATACCATTACCAGCAACGGCTATAAAACTCGTCCGGTTGATGCGGTTCTCAAAGAGATGAAGCAGTTTTTCCAAGTACATAAATCAGAAGGAACTTACGCAGGTGGTGTTCATTTGGAAATGACAGGAAAAAATGTTACCGAGTGCCTTGGCGGATCATTTGAGATTACGTCTGAAAATCTTAAGAGCCGCTACCATACTCATTGTGATCCAAGACTCAATGCCGACCAGTCATTAGAACTTGCATTCTTGATCGCGGATACCCTTAGAGAAGCACATCCTTGATGTCATTCCCGCGAAGGCGGGAATCCAGCTTTTATTTTAAGATGGATCCCCGGATCTACCCTAAAGGGCACGTGAAGTCCGAGGATGACGGGATTAATACTTTTTCTGACACCCAGGGCAAATGCCCGAAATTATAATTGATACTTCATCCGCACGATAATCACTTTTTTTTACGGTATCTTCTATTAGAGTTGTTGGATCAAAAGAGATGTCTTTAATCTCTCCGCATATTTTGCAAAGAACATGTGCATGCGGAATTTTTTCAATTTCATATTTTGTTTTTTGACCCGGTATTTTAACTTCACGTATTAAACGCACACTCATCATGGTATGAATATTTTTATAGAGTGTGGCGAGGGAGATAGAGGTGAATTTGTCTCGAATCTCTTTAAAGAGATCATCGATACTAATGTGACCCGAATATTCCATTAGTTCGATTATTGCAATTCTCTGAGACGTTGCTTTGAGCTTATAGTGCTGTAATAAGTGTCGATTTTTCATAGTATGGAAGTATAAGAAGAAATTCCAAGAAGTTACCTAAAAGGGAGGCTACGCATTAAATAATTTAATATTCATTTAATGCTTTGCTTCCTATTACATTGAGTCAATAATTCTTTGCAACTCATCAGGTTTATTGGAATATTGCATTGCAATATCTTTATTGATTATTTTTTTACGCAGATACTCAACAATTTCTTGGGTTTGAGTGCTCATCCCCGTCCCTTGTTGATTGAGCTGCATTTGTGAATAAAGCTGATGTACTTTGTCTTCACGTATTAAGTTGGCAATGGCTGGATTGGTGATCATAACTTCTTGTGCCGCGATACGTCCCCCTCCGATCTTTGGGAGAAGGGCTTGGGCAATGACGGCAATCAGAGAGGTTGAGAGTTGCGCACGAACTTGAGGTTGTTCATCACCGCTAAATACGTCGATGATACGGTTAATGGTGCTAGGGGCTGAGTTGGTATGAAGTGTTCCAAAAACCAAGTGACCCGTTTCTGCTGCGGTAAGTGCTGCTGCAATGGTTTCACGATCGCGCATCTCTCCGATGAGAATAACATCAGGGTCTTCGCGCATCGCGTATTTAAGTGCGGCAGAGAAACTTTTGGTATCGGTACCAATATTTCGGTGTGAAAAAAGACATTTTTTATTACTGTGGACAAATTCAACGGGATCTTCTACGGTAATGATATGACGCGCTTCATTAAGATTGATCTCATTGAGCATTGCAGCCAGAGTGGTTGATTTACCACTTCCCGTTGGACCAGTCACTAATATCAGCCCTTTTTCACGCTTAATGAGTTCTTTAAAGATTTTTTTGGCATTCAAGTCATCAAGGGAGGGGATAATGGTCGGAATGATACGAAATGCACAGGCAACGTCATCCATTGTTTTGTAGTAGTTGGCACGAAAGCGACCTACATCCGGAATAACGATGGAAAAATCAAGTTCGTTATTCTCTTCAAATACTTTTTTTTGTTTTTCAGTTAGAATGGAATATGCCATCTCCTCAATTTGTTTTCCATCCAAAATAGGCAAATTAAGAGCAACAAGCCGCCCATCAATACGAATCTGAGGTTCAGAACGACTCACAAGATGTAAGTCGGATGATTTGTAAGCGACAACGCTTTTTAAAAGCTTGTGAATATCGAGTGCCTGATTCATGATAAAAATATCCCTTCATATTGAATTACATTAAAACCTACGATAACGTTTGTGTTGTATTCTATCACAGGACGTTTAATAAGACGATTTTCTCTGGCCATCCACTCAACTTTGTCACTATCGTTAAGAGCAAGTGATTTTAGGTCTAAGGTTCGGTAGGTTGTCCCTTTGGTATTAAGCAGAAGTGATAGTTCAGCCTTTTGAGACCATTGGATGATTTTATTTTTATCAACAGGTGATGTTTTAAAATCTATAAAAGCATACTCAAGGGAGTGATCGTGAAAAAACTGAAACGCTTTTTTGACGGAATCACAGTTTTTAATGCCATAAATTGTAATCATCCGGATTACTCAATGATTTTTGGGACGATAAAAAAGTGCTCTTGTGCATGCGGTGAATGCGCCAAAATATCGTCATTAATCGTGCGATCAACACTTCCAATGTCTTCACGCAATAATGTTGCTGTAGACTCCATCGAAAATGTTGGATTAATCCCATCGGTATTTAATTCGGAAAGATTATCCACAAAGGAGACAATTTCACTAAGCTGTTCAATCATCTGTGCTCGATCCTCTTGGGGTATTTGAAGAAAGGAAAGTTTTTCTAGGCGCTGTAAAAGTGTTTCATCGACGTGCATAATGGGTAAACCTTATCAAAGAGAAATGTATAGGGTTATTGTAGCGAAAAATAGACTTCTTTACGGAATTTTAACAACACTTGAGTTATCATTGTAGCAAAATACACAAATATCGATATGTCATAGGAGCCCTCTTGAGCCTAAAAGAAAATATGCAAGCCCTTAAAGAAGAGTTAAATTCGGAAGAAAAATTTTTCGAAAGTGCCGTTAGAACGGAGCGTTTTGTTAAGAAATATCAAAAACCGATGATTGCATCTGTTATGGTATTACTCTTGGGCTTAGGGGGAAGTGTTGCTTATCAAATGATTCATGATGCTAAAGTAGAGCGGGCAAATATGGCGTTGAATACGTTGTTGATAAACCCTTCGGATCAGAAGGCATTAAAAGAGCTTTCATCAGAAGGTGGACCGTTGTATGAATTGTACAGCTTGTCTCGAGCATTGCGTGAAAATGATCTTAAAACACTCCAAACGCTTCAAAGTGCGACTTCTTCTGAAGTAGCTGATATTGCATCGTATGAGAGTGCAGCTTTATCAAAAGATGATAAGGCGCTGGAAGCGTATACAAAAAAACAAGGTTCGATCTATCAAGAGTTAGCGGTGATTGAGCTAGCGGTGTTATCGATTCAAAAAGGGGACAGTAAAGCAGCACATACCTCACTAGAATTGATAAAAGAAGAGTCTGCAGTCTATCCATTAGCACAAATGCTAAGCCATTACGGGGTGAAATGATGAAATATTTATGGGCTGGCTTGAGTGTTTTTAGTATACTGTTACTGAGTGGTTGTTCACAAAAAGAAGTTTACAAACCTGAAAATATTAAAGGTGAATGGCGCACTGCAGGACGTTTAAGTGCACCAATCTCACAAGTGGCACAATCAGGTGCTGTATTGGCAAATGGAAATATTCTCACGAAAGCAGGAGAAAAAAAGCAAAAAATTCCAGCTGATTTTCGTTTGCTTAATATCACTGATGGATGGATAATTACCCAAAACAGTACCAATGATTTAGAACTGATTCCTGAAGATGGTGTAAGTGAGCATGTTATCATTGATTTAAAACGAACGGTTGCTGCAGCAAGTATTCAAGGAGACACGCTTGCAATTCTTTTTGGAAACAATGAGATGTCTTTGTTCTCATTACAAACAAAAAAAATGACATTTAAAGAAAGTTCTAATGCACCTATTGCGGTTGATGCTCGAATAGCTAATCCATATTTCTTAAAAGATTTAGTGGTATTTTTAAGTTTAGATGGAAAAATCGTGATTGTCAATGTAACGGATAAGAAGCTATTACGCTCAATTATTGTTGGTTCTGAAGAGTATTTTAACAATATTACCTACTTGAATGTGATTGAAAATACTATGGTTGCTTCAACGGGAAATACCGTACTCTCTCTTTCAGAAAAAGAGAATCGTGAGAAATACGATGTGCGAGATATTGCTTATACCGAAGATGGTATTTGGTTGACAACCAAGCAAGGTGAAGTTATTGCCCTAAGTCCTACATTGCAGTATAAAGGGAAGAAAAAATTCCCATTTGCCCATTTTGTAGGAATCAGCATTCAAAATGACCGTGTGTATGTTTTGGAGCAGGGGGGATATATGATTGCTTTGAGCAAAAATTTACTTTCCTTTGATGTTTATGATATTGATATGAAGCATAATGCTGTTTTTGTTGGCGACAGAAAAATTTATTTTGATGATCGGTATATTGAAATTAAATAATGTCATCAGGAGTTGAGGCTTTTTTAGAATACATTACGATAATAAAAGCTCTTAGCCCTAAAACCATTGAAGCATACCGTCATGATTTGACTGAGATTGAGATGATGGCATCAGGGGCACTTGTCGGATTAGACAGTGCTTCTATTTTTAAAGCTCTTTCAAAGATTGAAAACAAACGGACCCTCAACCGAAAACTATCTGCCATTAACTCTTTTTTAGATTTTTGTCATAATCACCGGTTCGACTCAAAATCATCCAAATTCTCACTTTCAAAACTCCCAAAAACACTTCCTAAATATTTACCGTTTGAATCCATTATGCGTGGACTTGAGTCTATTGACCGAAGTGATTGGCTGGGACAGCGTGATTATGCATTAATCCTTTTTTTATACGCGACGGGGACTAGGATTAGTGAGTGTTTAGCGGTGCAAGAAGACGATATTGAGGGAGAGTGGCTGAGAGTCCGTCACGGCAAAGGGGAAAAAGAACGCTACATTCCCATCGCACAAGAAGCGCTAAAGGCACTGCGCGACTACAAAAACGGATGCCTCTGTGTCAAACAACGGGTTTTATGGATGAACTATCGCTATGAACCGTTAAGCCGTATTTCTGCCTTTAAAATCACCCAAAAATATTTGGGAGTATCACCCCATGCGCTTCGTCATTCGTATGCGACGGGGCTTATTTTGGGAGGTGCTGATTTGCGTGTTGTTCAAGAACTTTTAGGACATGCATCATTACTTACGACACAAATTTATACTCATGTGCAAAAGAGTAATTTGCAAGCAACGGTTTTAGAGTGCCATCCGATGGCGCTTTCCTCGTCATTCCCGTGAAAACGGGAATCCAGCTTTATTTTCTTTCAAATTGACATAATTTTTCATTACTTTTGGTTTTTTGCGTATAATAAGACTGATTATAAAAATATACAAAGAAAGTAACCTCTATGATAACTCTTTCAACGATGTCTCCAAAAGCATGAAGCACTCGATAAAGCGGTTATCGTAAAGAGGGTTTTAAAAGTGATACTGAGCGGGTGGTGTGTTTGTTTGAATTGAATCGTGGGTTGACGAGTTTGGTGGGGGAAGATGAGAAAAAAGTTAAAAGGAAATCAAAATGAGTGAAGAATTAAAAAATATTGTTGAAGAAATCGTATCTTATGAAATTTCATCCCCACAAAAAGTTGAAATTGATTTATATGCTATTAATAAAACAGCACTAACAGCGAAACTACTGCTTAATACCGATGTGACTTTTAAATATACGATGGAAAATAGAACATATGATTATCGATTTATTGAACCGATTTACATACACTCAATTTCGATTAAATCAAAAGCTAATGATTTAAAAGGAATGATAGTTGTTGTCATTGATAGTGAAAATAAAGAAGTAAGTTTTAATATAGAAAATTACACTAAATTTCAATTTATAAAAGTAGATATTAAAAATATTATCAAAGGTTTTAAAATTATACCACCGAGCAAATCAAAAAAAGAGCCGAAGATAAATTTAGAAAAGATAGAAGTTTTTGGTTATAAAATATCTCAGTATGATGAGCTGAAAAAAAATGCTCTTGGATTAGAGAAATTAGGTAAAAGTCTAAAAGATGAAGCTAAAAATACATTGGAAAAAAATACAAATATATTGTCAAAAATAGAAAGTGAATCTGCAACACTGCAGGCATTACATGAAAAATTGGATAATGAAATTGATGAACTTACAGAAAATAAAGAAACTTTAGAAAAAGAAAAAATAGATTTAGAAACCCAAATTACACAAAAAAACTATTCTCTAAATGGTTTAAATGGGCATATAGATAAAGCAAAAATAAATATTGAAGAGTTGAGGAAGCAAGAACAAGTTCTAAAAGATAGTCTTCAGCAGAAGGAAGCTACATCACAAAAGTTGAATGTAAATATTTCTAATGAGCAAGCAAAATTACAAAAACTTGAGAGTGATACAAGTTTAATCGCTTATGATATTCAAGCATACGTAGAAAATGCAAATAAAGATATTCAAGTATACCTTTGGTTATCAGGAATACCTTGGGTATTAATAGCTTTAGTTACCGGATTTGTTTTTTGGGGAAGTGCCGAATTAACAACCGTATTAAAAATTGAACCAAAAGCACAGATATGGACAATATTTTTGAGTCGGATGCCTTTTGTAATTGCAGCTGGTACGGTTCTGTTTGTAGCTTATGAGATTTCAAATATTTTTGTTCGTCGTATAATAGAAATCCATCAACAAAAATCAGATTTTGCAAAAATAGGCATTATTGCTAAAGATGTAAGTGATGCTTCTATGGATGGATTAGAGCTAACTGATAAAGACAAGTTTGAATTACGAACAAAATTAAAAATGGATATGTTGAAAAGCCATTTATCAAGAGAATTAGGTGAAAAATATGAGTGTAAAATAAATCCAAATATTTGGGTCAAGTATGGAGATATGTTAACTCTTAAGAAAAAAACAAGTGATAATGCAACACATAATGAAGATGAAGTTTTAGATGGGGAATAAAAAAATGATTTCACCCTGCCATATATTTCCTCATTTTTGAGCGACGGGGTACAATGAAGAGAGATTTTAATTGTGGCGAATTCGCCATAGTTGAAGAAAGTGCACGCACTGCGTGCACAAATGAAATTAAAAATAATATAGCAATTTGTCATATTTTTCTCCTCTTTTGACGGACGGGATACAATGAAGCAAAATTTTAGGAATAACAGATGAATGAACTCACCACCTCCATCGACGAAACCATTAAAACTAAAATCTATACTATTCGCGGATTGCAAGTGATGTTGGATAGTGATTTGGCGGAGCTTTATGATGTGGAAACTAAAAATCTAAATAGAGCTGTAAATAGAAATAGTGACCGATTTCCAGAAAACTTTATGTTTCAGCTGAGCGAAGATGAGTATCAAAATTTGAGGTCACAATTTGTGACCTCAAGTGGAAGCGATTTTTTAAGGTCGCAATTTGCGACCTTAGAGACAGACGATTCTTTAAGGTACCAAATTGGCACCTTAGAAAACGGCAGAGGAAAACATAGAAAATATCTTCCATACGTGTTTACTGAACAAGGTGTAGCCATGCTCTCGGCGGTACTACGAAGTCAAACGGCTGTACAGATGAGCATTCACATTATCAATGCCTTTGTAGAAATGCGAAGATTTATCTCAAATAATGCGCTGATATTTCAAAGACTCGATTCATTGGAGCAAAAACAGTTCAAAACCGATGATAAAGTAGAAGCGATACTCAATGCTATCGAAGATAAATCGGTAAAACCAAAGCAAGGAATTTTTTACGATGGGCAGGTGTATGATGCGTACATCTTTGTCTCTGATTTGATAAAAAGTGCCGATGAAAGTATTGTGTTGATTGACAACTATGTTGATGACACCGTTTTGACGTTGCTTTCTAAACGAGAGCCAAAAGTTAAAACAACTATCTACACCAAAAATATCACTAAACAGCTCGAACTCGATTTACAAAAACATAATGCCCAATATCCAAACATAGAGTTAAAAAAGTTCGATTCATCCCACGATAGGTTTTTAATTATCGATGCTAAAGAAGTTTATCATATCGGGGCTAGTCTCAAAGATTTGGGCAAGAAGTGGTTTGCGTTTTCGAAGTTTGATGTGGGTGCATTGGATATTTTAGGAAGATTAAAATGAAAAAAGAACTCTTTTCTTCTGATTACAAAGCATTTTTAAAAGAGATTAAAAGTCGTATTGCTTCATCACAAATCAAAGCTGCTATCGCCGTTAATGAAGAGCTTTTACGGCTGTATTGGGATTTGGCACAAATGATTCTTGTCAAACAAGAAGCCTCTTCATGGGGGGATGGGCTTTTGGCGCAGATCGGTACCGATTTAAAGAGTGAATTTCCGGATATGAAAGGATTTTCGCTTACGAATTTAAAATATATGAAGCAATGGTATATATTTTGGACGACTCAAACATCAATTAGCCAACAAGTTGTTGACCAATTATTTAAAATTCCATGGGGACATCATATTGCAATCGTAATGAAGATCAAAAATAGTGAGGAAGCCGTTTTTTATCTCCAAAAGACAGTCGAACATAGTTATTCGCGTTCAGTATTAATTCATCAGATCGAAAATAAATTATACGGACGCGAAGGGAAGGCTATTACGAACTTTAGTATGACATTACCTGCTCCTAATTCGGATTTGGCTCATCAAACCCTTAAGGACCCTTATATATTTGATTTTTTGAATATGAGAGAGGATTATGATAAACGTGAGTTGGAAAGTTCTCTTGTTGCCCATGTGACAAAATTTTTGTTGGAACTTGGAGCAGGATTTTCGTACATAGGACGGCAATATAAACTCGATGTAGCAGATGAGGAGTTTTATATTGATCTGCTTTTTTATCATGTACGGCTTCATTGTTATGTGGTTGTCGAACTCAAAACGGGAAAATTTAAACCTGAATATGCGGGAAAATTGAGCTTTTATGTTTCAGCAGTGGATGGAATACTCAAAAGTGAATATGACAATCCGACGATAGGGATACTTATCTGTAAATCAAAAAATGATACGGTTGTCGAATATGCCCTTAGAGATATAAATAAACCTATTGGAGTAAGTGAATACGCACTTACAAAAAGTTTACCTAACGAATTTAAATCCAGTCTGCCGACCATTGAAGAAATCGAGGTAGAATTGAGAGATGGGGTACAATGAAAAAAATAATATTATGTGACATAGGCAATACAACGGCTGATATTTATGAAAATGGCGTATGCCAAAAAATGATACTTTCGGAATTTAAACCCGAATTACTGGCGGGAGAAGTATGGTATATTAGCGTCAATTGCGTGCTTTCCGAAAGACTTGAATCTTTCCAAAACTGGCACAATTGTGCAACTCTTATTGATTGGGAAAAATACTATCCGACGATGGGGATTGATCGGATTATGGTATGTGAAGCGATTGATGATGGTGTGATTGTGGATGCTGGGAGTGCGATTACGGTTGATGTGATGCGTGATGGTGTATATCAGGGTGGATTTATCTCTCTTGGGCTTCGTGCAGCTCAAGAAGCATACGCTAGATTATCGCCGGCACTTGCAATGTCATTTAACTTTGAGGTTGATTTGACTATAATGGCGAAAAATACCCCTGATGCCATTACGATAGGTTTTCTAGCTCCTTTGATTCAGTCGATTGGGAGTTATGGAGATTCTATTTACGTAACGGGAGGCGATGCACATCTCTTCTCTTCATTTTTGAAGGAGGCTATTGTGGATGAGACCTTGATTTTCAAAGGGATGAAAAAGCTTATAGATAAAGGTACACAATGTTAAGTGTTGCATTGCCAAAAGGACGAATTGCAGAGGATACGCTCGAAATTTTTGAGACGATTTTCGGAAGCAGTTTCAAATTTGATGACCGAAAGTTGATTTTACAAACAGAACATTTTAAATTTTTGCTCGTTCGTAACCAAGATGTTGCTACGTATGTCTATCACCAAGCGGCTGATATAGGGGTTGTAGGACTGGATACACTTGAAGAACAGGGGTTGGATGTTATTCGTCTGCTTGATTTGCAAAAAGGGAAATGCCGTGTTGCGATAGGTATGCGCGCGGGAGAAAAACCCGATTTTACGAAAAGTGAAATCAAAGTGGCAACGAAAATGGTGAATATCACCAAGCGTTATTTTGCTGAACGTGCTGTAGCTGCAGATATTATCAAACTCTACGGTTCTATCGAGCTTGCACCTCTCGTAGGGCTTGCCGATATGATCGTCGATGTGGTCGAAACAGGCAGTACAATGAAACAAAACGGTCTTGAAGTAGTCGAGACGATTATGGAATCAACGACGCATCTTATCGCGAATAAAAATAGTTTTTTCGAAAAAAAAGGTGAGATATTGGATATTTACGAAAGAATAAATAAGCTCCTTTATCCTAAAGGCTAAGCGTTCACAATTGATTAACAATTACCTCTTATGATGTTAAATACATATACCAAAAACAGGGAAACATAAAATGAAAAAAAATACCTTAATCTTGGCGATGACATTGGTAACAACTGCATTATCTGCTGAGAGTTTTACAATGACAGAATATGTCAAAGTAAACAGCTCAATCCCTGCTTATTCCACAATTAATGAAGATGTTCCAACGGAACAATGTTATGATATTAGAGAAGCAATCTCTAATGGCGGTACAGGTAATGCAGATGTTGTTGGAGCGGTTGCCGGTGGTGCGCTTGGAGGTGTTTTAGGTCATCAAGTGGGTGGCGGTAAGGGTAAAACGGCTGCTACTATCGGAGGTGCTGTATTGGGCGTATTAGCGGGTCAGAATGTAGGCAGTAAATACAACACTCCCCAAAATTCTTCGTATCAAGTGGTTCGTAAATGTGAAACCGTCTACACAACCAAATCACGTCAAGTGATTGATGGTTATATGAATGTTGCCAAATTCAAAGGTAAAGAGATTCGTATTCAAAGTGATGAGCCTCTTAAACAAATTCCTGTTACGGTTACATACAGTTATTAACTCTATTTATGCCTCTTTTCCTGAGGCATTCTTCTTTTCTTATCCCACTTTTAGCCACTTTTTGTTAAAATAATTAATATTTATTGAAATTTTTCAGGAGACTTCATGGCACTTAAAGTAGCAATCAACGGAACTGGGCGAATTGGAATTATTGTAGCTAAAATTATTGCAGAGCGTGATGATATTGAGTTGGTAGCCCTTAATACCACCTCAAAACCGGAAATGCTTGAATATTTATTGAAATTCGACAGTGTTCATCGTGGAATTGATGCCAAAGTGATTGATGAGAATACGATTTCTATCGGCGGAAAAAATGTACGTATGTTTCGTGAGCGTGATGCTGACAAGGTTGACTTTGGAAGTACCGGGGCTGAAGTTGTTATCGAGTGTACGGGTGTATTTTTAGATCAAGAGAGTTGTCAAAAACATCTTAAAAACGGTGTGAGAAAAGTAGTAATCTCTGCACCGGCAAAAGATGACACCCCTATGTATGTGATTGGGGTAAATTCCAGTGAGTATAAGGGTGAAGCAATTATTTCAAATGCAAGCTGTACTACCAACTGTTTGGGACCTATTTGTAAAGTGCTTGATGATGCATTTGGGATTGAAAATGCCCTTATGACAACAATTCACTCCTACACCAATGATCAAAATATTTTGGACGTTAAACACGCAAAAGATCCTCGTCGTGCTCGTGCCGCTGCCCTTAATATGATTCCTACCTCTACAGGTGCGGCAAAAGCGATTGGTAAAGTTATGCCTCATTTGCTGGGAAAACTAAACGGTTATGCGATGCGAGTTCCGACTCCGGATGTCTCTGTGGTCGATTTGACGGCGAATTTGTCTAAAAGCGTGACTAAAGAAGAGATTCATGCCGCATTTAATAACGCGAGTAACGGTGCATTCAAAGGGTGGATTGAAGTGGATAATGACAAGCGTGTCTCTTGCGACTTTATCGGCTCTACGTACAGCGCAACCTACGTCCCTGATATGACGAGCGTTGTCAATGGGAATACTGTCAAAGTCTTGGCATGGTATGACAATGAGTGGGGTTACAGCAGTCGTTTGGTTGATATGACGGTTTTAGTCGGGAATCATTAATATGCCTCGGTATCAAGGGTATTTTGAGACAAAAGATCTTGACCCTTTTACCTTAGAAAAAGCATACGAAGCGCTTAAGTACGAGCGTGGAACGATAGGGTATTATGATCTTCCAAGTTCATCACTGACCCTTTGTTCTGACGTAAAAAAATCACTTTTAAACAGTACGGTTTATTTTGATACCATCGCAATTGTAGGTATCGGGGGTTCATCTTTGGGAATCAAAGCAATTGACCGTCTTCTTAGAGCTTCAACCCCTCATGCTAAAAAAATCGTCTACTTTGAAAATTCCGATCCTATCAGCATCGCACATGAATCTTCACGTATTGAATTTGCCAAAACACTTTTTGTGGTCATATCAAAATCGGGCGGAACAGTCGAAACATTGTCAATTTTTAAATATTTGATTGCAAAATTTGAGATTGATTTACAAAATTCTGAGCAGATTGTGGTAGTGAGTGATGAGGGGTCAGTACTGAGTCAATTTGCAGATCATTATGCTTTAAGACGTTTTGTTATCCCCTCTAATGTTGGGGGGCGTTTTTCGGTACTGAGTGCGGTTGGTGTTGTTCCTCTCGTGTTGGCAGGATTTAATGTTGAGGGTGTACTTGATGGGGCAAAAAGTTTTGGTGAACATTTTTGGGCTAGAAAAGAGGAACATCTTCTTCAAAAAGCAGCATTTTGTGTTGCCAACGCATCAAAATTTCCGGTGAATGTACTTTTCTCCTATTCTGATACGTTTGAAGAGTTTGGAAAATGGGTTGTCCAATTGTGGGGAGAATCACTCGGCAAGCGTAATCGACGCGGTGAACGTGTTGGATTAACACCTATCTCGTTGATTGGTTCAGTGGATCAACACTCTTTTTTACAGCTGATTATTGAAGGACCGCTCAATAAAACAGTGACTTTTATGAATATTGAACACTCACGTGATGAGCTTATGATCCCATCCTTATCCTTGCCTTTTTTGGAAAAATCTGATTTTGTAAATGGTGAATCATTTAATACACTCATCAATGCCCAATGTCAAGCAACAATGCAAAGTGTACTTCAAAGCGGTGTGAGTGTTGATGAGATTACTTGGGAGTGTATTGATGAATCTTCAGTTGGAGAGATGATTATGTATTATGAACTGCTTACCTCTGCTGCGGGGGTATTGTTGGAGATAAATACCTACGACCAACCTGGTGTAGAACTTGGCAAGCAAATTTTACAAGGGTATTTTAAATAATATTCAACAAGCTGTTTCTCTCTCAGACTCTTGAATAAGTTCATCCATAAAAATAAAGAGCTGTTGACTTGCTTTTTCCATGGAGGTAAAGTTTTCAATAATTGCTTTTTTGTTTTCTACAGTATGATCACCTTCTTCAATAAATTTGAAATTATCACGTGCGCATGTGTGTACGATTGTATGCGGTGTTGCAATTGCTTTGAAGCTTTGAAGATGGGAAAAGCGCTCTTTGCCCATACCGCTATCATACCATTTTCCCAGACGGCAAGCATGGTGATCACCAGGATGCCATCCCTCTTTTTTACCACCCACAATTCCTATGTAGGTATTGGATTTAAACATGATATGATCAATTTTTGCCAAGGTTATAAAGGTTGTATTTTCTATACTCGTTGCTTGCTTTGCAGTTGAGAGGGCATCATTATTGAAAGCATGGAGTGTATGACGAAATGCTTCTATCGATTGGCTTGAATTGTTGGCAATATCACTCATATCTTCAGAATTTGAATGAATCTCAGTGGTGTCTTGCTGGAGTGTTTGCACCGCAATAGCGATTTCTCCTGTTGCTTTTTGCGTACGTTCAGCGAGTTTACGCACTTCATCAGCAACAACGGCAAATCCACGACCGTGTTCACCTGCTCGTGCTGCTTCAATTGCGGCATTGAGCGCAAGAAGGTTGGTTTGATCAGCAATATCTTTGATCAAATTGACAACAGAGCTGATTTCACTTGTCTTTTCATTAAGTGATTGGATAGAATCCGCTGAGACTTGCACAAGTTCAATGAGGCGATTAAGTTTATTGATGATGGTTTCAAGCTGATTTACCGTCTCTGAAGAACTTTGCGAGGTTGATTGGGACATCTTTGTGATGGCTCCAAGGCGTAAAATTGTTTTTTGCAAATCTCCTTGAATCACTTCAAGTCCACCACTGACTCCCGTACCTAGTTTCCCAAGTTCACCACTAAGTACTGACTTTTGGATATGCATATAGGTTGAATACATAGAGGTAATTGCTTTATTAATGTATATACTTGCCTCTTTATATTCACCATTTAATCCTCTGGTGAGGATAACTCGGTGGTATTCATCACGACTTGCCGCATCAATACTCGCACGAATTTCTCGGATAAATACTTCTGTTTGATCGAGCATATTATTGGTATTCCAGCATAAATCATTGAGTTCACCATGATCTTTGATGTGCGTGATACGATTTTCAAGATACCCTTTTTCAGCCCCTTTAATCACGGAAGCTACTTCATTGATAGTTTCTTGGGTTTTTCGAATATTGATAAAAACAAACCATGCAAGGGCAAAATTGGCAAAGTTAAGAAGCCGTACCCAACTCCAGCCATCTAGGAGTATTTCAATAATGAGTGCAATAACGAAAAGGGCAATTGACGCTATATTGGCGTATTGGACTTTAGAGAGAGAGGATAAATTCGTCATATGAGACACCTTTGTCTTTTAATAATTGGTTAAGTATCTCTTCAGTGGCAGCTACCCCTAAACTTTTTTCTTTTTGAAGGAGGGAAGCATAGAGCGGTTTAATGACTTCCAATGCTTTTATTGAGGGTTTACGTCTGACAGAGTGGTAATTAGTTATTTTTCGATTGGTGTCAAATGAGGGGGTTACGTGAGCAAAAACCCAATAAAAATCACCGTTTTTTGTTTTATTTTTAACGTATGCAAAAATCTCTTTTCCTGATCGAATTTGATTCCAAAGAAGTTTAAAGACAATAGCTGGCATGTCTGGGTGTCTGAGGATGTTGTGTGGCTGATCAATAAGCTCTAGCTCGCTGTATCCTGACATTTGTATGAAAAGAGCATTTCCATACGTAATTTTTCCATTTAAATCGGTTTTGGAGACAATAAAGTCTTCTTCTCCAAACGTTAATTCATTATTTGCCATTTTAAGTCTATCCTATTGTCAAAGGTTTGTATTAGTCTAGCAACCATATCCTAAAAACTTTCCCTTTTATGGGACGTTTTTGAAGCTTTTTATGCGTTTGGAGAGCTAAGTGACGTTCAATTGCTACATAGCTTAGATGATCGAGTTGATCGATTTTGCCAATCTGCTCTTTCGTAAGTCCCCCTTCATGAATCAACGCTCCAACAATGTCTCCTGCTCGTAGTTTTTCTTTTTTTCCTGCATCAATACAAATTGTTTGCATCAGCGTTGATACGTCATGATTGTTTCGGTTTGATGGAAGGTCTTGCAGCTCTATGTTACGATCAAGTGAGCGAAATGAATCGATTTGATGAGAGCTCACAAGGGTGATAGCCGTTCCATCCATTCCCGCTCGCCCTGTACGTCCGATTCGGTGGATGTAGCGATCAAGTTGTTGCGGGACATCGTAGTTGATGATAGCATCAAGTCCTTCAATATCGATACCGCGGCCAGCAACATCGGTGGCTACGAGGAAAGGGGCACTACCATTTCGAAATTGGATAATGGCTTCATTACGATCAAATTGTTCCATATCGCCATGGAGGGTTAAGGCGTGAATACCGGCATAGTTGAGTGTTTCACATAGTTCGGCTGCTACTACTTTGGTGTTACAAAAGATAATGGCATTGGTGATGGCGTGATGACGAAGTACGGTATTTAAAGCTGATGTCTTGTCATTGACAATATAGGCTATTTCAGTAATGGCTGGAGCTTTTTCACTGATTTGTGTTTTGATAAAAATAGGATTTTTAGTCAGTTTTGATGAAAGTTCCTGAATGGATTCAGGATAGGTAGCTGAAAACAATAGTGTTTGTTTGGGTGAGGGTAAAAATCCAAAAATGGCTTCAATATCGTCAATAAATCCCATGTCTACCATCTGATCGGCTTCATCTAAAACGCTGAGTGAACATGATTTTAAATCAAGGTCTTCCATACTCAAAAGTTTGAGAACACGCCCAGGAGTTCCCACGATAATATGGGCTCCATGTGTTAATGAATGTCGCTGCGCTTTCATCGGAACACCGCCGCAGAGTGTGAGAAGTTTGATGTTTCCGATTTCAGAAGCACACGAGCGAATAACTTTTGCTACTTGTTCGGCAAGTTCGCGAGTAGGACATAAAACAAGTGATTGGGCAGCAAAATATCTTGGATTGACATTTTGTAAGATTCCCAACGCAAAAGCCAATGTTTTACCGCTCCCCGTAGAAGCTTGAGCAACAACGTCACTCCCTTTTAAAATCACAGGAAGTGATTGTGCTTGGATAGGGGTCATAGTGTTAAAATTTAACCGTTTCAGGGCAGTTTGCAATGGTGCATGAAGAGGTAGTGATGTAAAAGAGGACATAATGTTGCTTTAGTATGTAGATGTGCAATTATAGCACATCTACGTTATTCCCGCGAAGGCGGGCGAAGTGCCCCTTGCGGGTAAGTCCAGCTTAAAAGTTAAACGGCTTTAATAGTCACGCCGTATTTATCTTGTGCAATATCACGTGCTTCAAGTTTATAGTTAGAAATCTCATTAAAATTGAGATATTTGTAAACCACACTCTCTTTTCCAGCTAGTTTCTCAGGGACGATACTCATGTATTCAGCTACTGTTGGGATACGTCCGAGTTTTGCACATACGCTTGCTAGTTCCGCACTTCCGAGATAGACTTGAGTCCCTTTACCCAGACGGTTGTCGAAGTTACGTGTAGAGGTTGAAAATACGGTGGAGCCTTCGCGTGAGCTTGCTTGGTTACCCATGCACAGTGAACATCCCGGAACTTCCGTTTGTGCCTCTATTGCGTTATACACGTCATAGTAACCTTCGTTGATAAGCTGTTGCTCATCCATACGTGTTGGTGGTACAATCCAGAATTTTTCAACCGCGATTTTACCTTCACCGCGCATTACTTCACCTGCCGCGCGGTAGTGACCGATGTTGGTCATACAGCTTCCCAAGAATACTTCATTAATTTCAGTTCCTGCAACGTCACTGAGCAATTTAACATTATCCGGATCATTTGGACATGCCAAAATCGGCTCTTTGATGTCGTTCAAATCAATTTCGATAACAGCTGCGTATTCTGCATCCGCATCGGCAGACATCAATGAAGGAGCATCTAACCACTCTTTCATTTTGTCAGCACGGCGTTGAAGCGTACGTGCATCTTCATATCCATCGGCAATCATTGCTTCAATCAACGCAACGTTTGATTTTAGGTATTCGATGACCGGTTCTTTGTTGAGGTGAACCGAACACGCAGCCGCTGAACGCTCAGCAGATGCATCACTTAGCTCGAATGCTTGTTCCACTTTCATGTTTGGAAGCCCTTCGATCTCTAAAACACGTCCGTTGAAGATATTTTTCTTACCTTTTTTCTCAACGGTCAAAAGATCTTGTTGGATTGCATAATAAGGAATGGCATTCACAAGGTCACGAAGTGTGATGCCCGGTTGCATTTCACCTTTGAAACGTACCAAAACAGACTCTGGCATCTCAAGAGGCATTGCCCCTGTAACACCTGCGAATGCAACAAGACCAGAACCAGCAGGGAAGCTAATACCGATTGGGAAACGGGTATGGCTGTCTCCGCCTGTTCCTACGGTGTCCGGTAAAACCATACGGTTGAGCCATGAATGGATAACACCATCGGCAGGACGAAGCGCAACACCGCTACGTGTAGAGATAAATGCAGGCAAAGTTGCATGTAAAATCACGTCAGAAGGTTTTGGATAGGCTGCGGTATGACAGAAAGATTGAAGAACAAAATCTGCTGAGAAACCAAGAGCAGAGAGCTCTTTGATTTCATCACGTGTCATAGGTCCTGTTGTGTCTTGGCTTCCTACAGTAGAAGTGTGTGGCTCGCAGTACATACCGGGGCGTACACCTTCTAGACCACATGCCTTACCGACCATTTTTTGTGCAAGAGTATATCCTTTGCCGGTATCAGCAGGTTGGATAGGCAAAGCGAAGAATGTTGCAGGTTCTAGTCCAAGAGCTGTACGTGCTTTAGCCGTCAATCCACGACCGATAATAAGAGGAATACGTCCGCCTGCACGTACTTCGTCTTCGATGGTATTTGGGCGAAGGCTGAAAGTTGCAATGACAGAACCGTTTTTAGTAATGGTTCCGGCTTTGGTGTCGATGTCAAGAACATCGCCTGTTTCCATCTGCTCAACATTAGCTTCGATAGGGAGTGCGCCTGAATCTTCACACGTTGCGAAGAAAATAGGTGCAATGATACTACCGATAACAACACCGCCAGTACGTTTGTTTGGGATACCGGCAATGTCGTCACCCATATGCCATTGGACAGAGTTTGCAGCTGATTTACGGCTTGAACCTGTACCTACAACATCACCAACGTAGGCGATTTGCATCCCGAGTTTTTTAAGTTCAGTAATTTTTGCAAGACCTTCCGGCATTTTTGCGGCAAGCATAGTGGTTGCGTGAAGAGGGATGTCAGAGCGTGTAAATGCTGCACTTGCAGGAGAGAGGTCATCGGTATTGGTTTCACCCGGGAATTTGAAGACAACCACACTGAATTTTTCTTCAAGAGGTTTTTTGCTTGTAAACCATTCGGCGTTTGCCCAGCTTACCAATACTTCTTTTGCATAGCTGTTGGTTTTTGAGAGCTCGACGATGTCGTTGAATGCATCGTAAACAAGTAATGTATGTTTAAGTTCGTTGGCAGCGTCTTGTGCCAATGCATCGATGCTAAGGGCATCAATAAGAGGTTTAACGTTGTATCCGCCAACCATTTTACCAAGGATTTTGATTGCCGCTTTTTTGTGATCATTTTCATCTACTGAATCAGACAAAATTGCACTCACTTGACCTTGAACCACTTGGTGTAAAAAAGCTGCCTTTACATGTGCGCCATCATCGACACCCGGATTAACACGCTCGGCGAGCATTTCAATAAGAGTAGAGTTTTTTGATTTTTCTGCTTTGATAAGCTCTACTAAATCGGTTACTTGCTCTTTTGTTAGGGGGAGGGGAGGGATTCCTTGCGCGGAACGCTCTTCTACGTGTGCTGTGTATTCGTCCATAAATGCCATGGGGACTCCTGCTAAATTTAGTTGAAAGATTATAGCAGAAGTGGAAAGAGCTTTGTTGATTGTGTTACAAAAGTAAACACTTATTTGATTTATTGGTGCTTATAGTGTGTAATATTGAAACACTATGATTATTCCATGACAAGTTCCCGATTTCCTTTTGCATTTGGGGCGGTGAGGATACCATTTTGTTCAAGCTGTTCAATGAGACTTGCCGAGCGATTGTAGCCGATTTGAAGACGGCGCTGTAAATAACTGATAGAGGTTTTTTGTTCACTCAAAACGATGTGCTTGGCTTCATCATAGAGTTCATCGAGAGGTTTCTCATTTTCTTCACCACTCCCATTTTTTACCACTTCCGCCTTGTCTCGTAAAAAACGTCGATCGTAATCAGGTGCACGCTGTGCTTTGATAAAATCGACAATTTTTTCAATCTCTGCTTCGCTGCTCCAAGGTGCATGTAAACGTACCAGTCCGCTCATTCCCGGAGGGGTAAAGAGCATATCACCCCGTCCAAGCAAGGATTCAGCACCCATCCCATCGAGGATGATTTTACTGTCGATTTTTTGCCCCACTTTGTAACTAATACGAGAGGGGAGGTTGGCTTTGATAAGACCGGTTACGACATCCACACTGGGGCGTTGCGTTGCTACGATGAGATGAATACCGCTTGCCCGTGCCATTTGAGCAAGTCTGGCGATTGAGTACTCAACATCTTTACCGCTGGTCATCATCAAATCAGCAAGCTCATCAATGATAACAACGATATAGGGAAGCGGTGCTCCCCCTTCTGCTTTCATTTTTTCGTTAAAGTTTTCAATATTTTTGGTACGTGTTTCACTCATCAGTTGATAACGGCGTTCCATTTCATAGACCATATTATTCAAAGCTGCAATAGCCTCTTTAGGTTTTGTAATAACGGGAGTGAGCAGGTGCGGTATGTCATTGTAAACCGAAAATTCGAGCATTTTTGGGTCAATCATCAGAAGTCTAAGCTGATCGGGAGAATTTTTGTAGAGTAAACTCAAAATCATGGCATTAATTCCGACACTTTTACCGCTTCCAGTTGTCCCTGCTATAAGAAGATGAGGAAGTTTTTTGAGATCGGTAATAAACGGCTTTCCGACAATATCTTTACCCAAAACAAGCGTTAGCGGTGAAGAGGCTTCTTGAAACAGTTTACTTTCAAAAATATCCCGTAAATAGATTGTTTCTACGGTTTTGTTAGGAATTTCGATACCTACAACGTCTTTCCCCGGAATAGGGGCTTGGATACGGATGGTTTGAGCGCGCAGTGCCATGGCAAGGTCATCTTGAAGTCCTAGTATTTTAGAGACTTTAATATTGGCAGCAGGTTTGAATTCAAACGTCGAAACTACAGGGCCTGCATAGGTGCGAACAACATCCCCTTCAATATTAAAATGGGCCAATTTTTCGATTAAGTCTCGAATTTTATCGTCCAATTCATTTTCATCGACTACGTTTTGTTTTTTTGGAGGATATTGTAAAAAGCTTGTAGGGGGAAGTTTGAAATTTTTTGGTTTTTCACTCACACCACGGTCGATTTGTTCCAATAATATTTTATTTTCTTCGAGTTCTTCGACAACTACGGCGTGCTGCTTACTCTCTTTTACTTTTTTCGCCATACTAAGAATTGTAGATTCTTTGGGGTGTTCGGGTATTACAGGAATAGGTGTATTATCTTGTATCGGTTCTTGTTGTATGGGGAATACGTCACTTTTTTCTGTAACATTCATGGGTGTTGGGGTATGGATTGGAAATATTACTTCAGGCTCACACTCAAAGGGAGGTTCGTTGTACGTATAGGTAGGGGTGAAATTATCTTCAGGCGTAGTGTCAGGAGTTGTTGTGCTTACGGGTGATTTTTTTAGCGTAGTGAGTGGTTTTTCCATATAATTTTTAACAGGACGTGCCAAATCACCGAGAGATTGTTCTAATACAATAATCATGGAAACAGCAACAATCATAAGCCACAGTATCCACAGACCGAAACTTCCAATGTAGAGGCTTAAAAAGTCAACAATAGCTCCGCCAAAAGCTCCACGATAGGCTCCTTCTACGACCAATGCTTGAAAAATTATCAGAATAAAAAATAGCAGTAAAAATATGCTGCCCATCTCAAGGCGATGCTTTGTATCACTCTTGGATTTATAAAAATACATCAGAGGTATCATGAATAACAATAAATACATATAAGCTACATATCCAAATAGCGCTACGTTATTGGCTGAAAAACCTGCACCCCATACACCAATGATGGAGGGGTTACCGATAATAGTAGCAAGTCCTAGATAAAAAAGTATGCCAAAGCTTCCGATGAAAAGTGTATCGCGTAAAATGGTGAATCCTTGAGATATTGTAAAGTGGTTGGATTATAGCAAAAAAAAAGAGGCTGAACTCTTTTTTATGGCATTTTGCTATAAATAATTGACGAGGGAAAGTTTTGAAACTTTTGATATAGATGATAACATAGCTTGGTAATTAAGACTCAACTGTTGCATCTTCAAAGTTGCTTCGGCGATATCGGTATCAATAACATCCGACTGGAGCATTTTTGTATTTACAATGAGTAAATCACTACGATCAGATGAGGCTTGTAAAACTTGTGAGTAGGAACCCGACTCTGTTTGCAGACGACTGACGTGATCGCTTAGATCATCCATCATTTGTATTGAATTTTGGATACCTACATTACGCGGATCCGTAGTGTCTGAACCGTTAGAGCGTATCTTTCCTTCTTCTACGGATCGTATCATCTCTTCAATTTTAGTAAAAAAATCAGTTTTAGGATCACGGATTGTGAGGGCGCTATTGGCATTAAAGGTTAAGGCACTGCCAGCCGCGACACTGTAATTTGATGATGAGGCATCGTACAATGACATTTTGGCCTGTGTTACCGGTGCACTTTTGTCTTTAAATACTATTTTTCCGGCATAATCGAGAGTTGCAGAAGAGAGGTTGTTTGCAGTGGTGATTGCTGTATCATAATTGGCACTGGTGTTACTTGCGGGAAGAGTTCCGCTCATCGCCATATTGACTACATCTAAGAGTTGTTGATAGGTCATTTGATTGGCATCGACAGCAGCTCGCGGGGAAGCTGCAGTAAAAATATTATAATTTGTTCCTCCACCATTGAGCGAAAATGTTGAACCGGCTGTAGCAAGGTCTATTTGTGCGGTAAATGGTGCTCCTGTAATATTCGTTCCGGTAAGGATAAGCTGTTTTCCGTTTAGACTGGCAACCCCTGCTGCATCGACAAGTTTACTGGAAGAAGAAACGTATGCATTGGTATTTTTATCAATTTGTGAAACATTGGAAAGGAGTTTGGCACCAACATTCTCAAAATTAGTACGATCATAATTAATTCCTTCAATTGTGTTCGTGACATTAGAAGGGGGAAGTCCGCTTTTTGTAAATTCTTTTATATAAAGCCCAGGTGTTGTGGTATTGGATGCAGTTAAAAAATCGGTAGTACCAGATATTTGGAGATTATCAATACTTCCAGGATTGGCTGCATATATTGGATCAGATATATTTGCCGCATCTCCGCCGGCCGTATTAAAATCTATTGCTCCCACCATATGAAAATCAAGCTTACTTGAGCCTATTTTTTTATCAACGATCTCAATTTGCCCATGTGTATTCAAGGTTACGTCGACTTGATTGGACCCATACGCATTTGAAATACTTTTCAATAAGCTATCGACAGTGTCAGTAGGATTGAGAGAAATTTTTGTTTTAAATGTATCCCCATTACTCTTGCTGCCTTGAACGTAAAAGTGCGACGTACTAGCTATATTAGCAACACTATTCCCCATGAGATCACCAATGGTACTTGATGGTGTAATGTATGTTTCTTCGGAAGTTCCATATAAATTAGTAAGATTAAGCTGTCCAACATTAGTCGTAATGGTGCGATTAATTTTACTTTCATCACCTAAAAACAGCTGTTCTCCGGAAATATTGTATTTTTGTTTGATCCCTGAACCTAAAAATGCTTTCAAATCTTTATCATTACCTTGATACGTTCCGTCAGTTGCAATGGGTATTTGTGACGTTGCAGTGCCGGAAAAGAGGTATTCTCCTCCGATAGAGGTATTAGCAAGTGTCAGTAAATTATTTTTTAAACCGCGTAACTCTTTTGCAATGGCTTGAGTACTCGTATCTGAATTGGAACTATTGGCTGCATTAATCAATTTAACTTTCATGGATTCAATGGTTTTAACGATTTCACCAATTGTTGTGTCGGTTTGTGTACTAACTTTATAAGCATTTTGTGCACTGCTTTTGACTTGTGTAAGGGTAGTGATTTCATTGTCAAGACGAAGTGTATTGATGAAAACACCCGGATCTTCGTGAGCATATTGAATTTTTTGACCGGATGCAATTTGTTTATTGACATCAAAAAGCTGCTGGTTAAGTTTATTGTTTTCGCCATAAATATTATTGTAATACGATGTAGATGTAATTCTCATCTAAAATCCTTGTGCACGAATTGAACTGTATCAAGCAATAAAAGTTCCATACACGATAATCGGCAAAAGAAGAAAAATAATTAGTTCATAGGTACTTTACGATTCTTTAAGCAAAGGCAACCTATAATTCCTCTCTTCAAACACATGCCAGTGTGGTGAAATGGTAGACACGCCGGATTCAAAATCCGGTATAGCAATATGTGGCGGTTCGAGTCCGCCCACTGGTACCACCCCCTTAAAATCCCCATAAACAAGCACTTTAAACAGGTTTTTAAATTATAAAAAATTATATTATTTTTCTATGAAAAATACAACGGGTGCCAAAAACGGGTATCAATTTACTGTCAATAGATATATCGACTTATCTACATTTGTATTTACTTTGAAAAAGAATGCTTATGCTTTCAAATTATTTAATCTACGATTCTTCTTTTTACTCTCATAGTTTCTGTAGTGATATGACGCTTTTATTTATCATTTCATAAAAACCCAGCTATTCATTTTATTTTTTGCTGCATACATCGACAAGTATTACCACGCACTATTCTAAAATACGTCAAGAAGTAGCCGCTGAATCATTAGAAGACTTCTTTAGTAGAGTAAGATAATTTTTAAAAAGCTATTTAATCGGTAAAGTAATATCTACAATATCTCTATTAATAGGGATTTAATATAAAATAAAACGTGACACTTTTATAGAATAAGTGTTATAATCTAGTCACGATAAACAAGGAGAAATACAATGCAAACAATCGACAGGCTTGAGCGTAAAATAAATGCTTTGCCCATAGATGTAGTAGTTCCTTTTTCTCAAGTGGATATTGAAGGTATTTCCAAAGATACCATCAGAAAATATTTGCATCGATTGCATGAACGCGGAATTATTTCCATTATACAAAGAGGATATTTTAAGCGTATAGAGCCATTTCATGAACTTTTATTTGTTTACGGATCGCTAAAAAAAGGCTTTGATAACAACAAGCTTTTAGCAAAATCGACGAGAAGAATAGGCAAAGCGTCCACTGTCGGCAAGTTCGGAATGTTTGAAGATAGTTTTGGCAACTACCCTTATCTCGTAAATAAACCGATAAACAAAATATCTGGAGAACTTTACGAAATTCAACGCAAAGAACTTTTAGACCAAATCGATGAATTTGAAGGCGCACCTGATTACTATAAACGAAAAAGAATCAAAGTAAAAAGCCACGATGGTGTCAATTTTGCCTACGTTTACATCAGAGAAGATGCACAGATCCCAGATCAGCAAAAGCCATTAAAAATTTGGGAAAACAATACAGAGTATAAAGTTGAACAATTGAAAATCTTTTTAGAAAAGTTGCACTAACGTATGTCGAATACAACACTAAGATACAAAGCTGTTACTAATAGTGCGGTAGATAGTCACGCTATAACAGACAATGATGAATATCAATTCGGCTGTGAATTTGAATTTTACATCGACATCGAAAAATACGATTTTACGGATGCTGTAGAGAGAATCAGAAATAAAATACAAACGTTTAGTAATGCCGATATTTTAGTGGATTTGGTTGGCTTACCGACGGACGAAGATAAAAATCATTGTGTTCAAATCAAGCCTGATCAATCACTAGATAGTCACGGGATAGAAATATCTATTCCGATCACATCGCAAAACGGTGTCAAACACTACATCAACCATATTTTGCCGCTTATCGAAGAGTTTGGTTACACGAATCAAGATACAGGACTACACTTTCATATTTCTACCATCCAAAAGGATGGTAGAAATATTGCGTTTTATGTTTACATGCTCATGTGTCACGATAAACAGTTACTGGGATCATGGCAGCCTCGTGTAGGCTATAGTCATAATGTTATGGATATTTTAGCTATCAAATCAAAATCTGAAGCAAGAGTGATCAAAACAAAAAAAGGGACGATCTGGAACCTTGAAAAGATTGAAGCCAATCATATTGAAATTAAGTCCATTGGTGGAATCGATTATCACCGACAAATGGATAAAATACTTTGTGAATTTGATATGTATGCGGAATGTTTTGATGGCGTATTTAAAGATGCTGATCCAAAATATAGAGAAAGACTTGTTGCGGAGCATAAACAACTGATTGCATCACTCGATGGTAGAACGCAGGCGGAATTTGCAATTGCTGTTACTGAAGCGGGTTTGATAGATCGCAACCGTTAAAAATGAATCTATATAAATTGTAGGGATGTGGAATGGCTGAATTACAAAATGAATATGAAGATGATCTGGATGATGACTGCGAAGGCTCTGAAGATGAAGCGGATGGATTACCTAAGCGATGTGAAAATAAGTATAAAGAGATAGAGGACTTCAAACCTTATGAACTGACTCAATGTATAGCATATGAAATGGGTATTAGAAACGTTATGGTTAAAGATTTGCTAGATGAGCTAAATTATTTTTCAGAACGAAAATCTTATTTAATCAATGGAACTCAAACTATTAGTCATCCAGCACCTGAAAAGTATAACAAATATTCAAAACTTGGAATATTTCATCTTAATGAACTAATTGAAGAGCATGAAAAACGTTTGATAGATGAATATTTACTATATCCATATGAGCACAATAATGAAAGTAAAGAGATAGATAATTACCTGACAATAAGAAAAATCCTTAATAATACACCTGAAAAACCTGAGTATGATTACAAATGGAACCATAGAGATAACCAAGGCTTCAGAATATACCAAGGGATTTTTACAAATAGCACAACCTATGATATGAGTCATATATTTACAGATTTTAAAAGACAAGTAAAGCATGTAAATAAAGCAGAGATTACTTTAAATATGTCATTGCCAAAAAAAGAAATTCTGGCATACATTTCACACGTATTGGATACATTGTCTCCAAGTAATGATAAGCAATTAAAGTCATCCTTGGAATTGCTATCTGGAGAGATATTCGACGAAGCAGAAAAAACAAATCATTTCCCAAAAAAACCTACAGCTTTAAAGATGGCTGACTTACTATTTATTTATGATTACGTTACGTTTAGACTCAATGAGATTGCTGAACATAATAACAATAATGATGTAAATTACGCAGAAGAAATAGGTAATATAAAACAAGATCAAGGTAAAAATTTTGCGCATAAAAAAATACAAATATCAGAAATCGAAAAAGAACGTAATGCAAACAAAACTGCAATACAAATGATAGAGATATGTAATGAAGCTGCGTTACTACAATATCTTGATGTAAAGGCTGATATGGTATTGAAATATTATTATGCAATCAAACCATATATAGAAGACTATAAATACAAAGAATTAATCACTGGAACGGCTTTAGCATTCAAAAAACAAGATGAACAGTAAAAAATGAATAAGTGTCTACCAAATTTTAGTTATTGTAAATAATAAAAAAAGCTTCAAAAATATTCCAATAGCCTCCTTCTTCTTTTTTCTATAATTCTCCTGTCAATAACTAAATACAGGAGACTACAAATGACAACCACAATCTACGAAGACTTACTTCCCCCGGGGGTGCTCTTTAATCTCAAAGAGATAGAGCAGATGAATCTAATAAAAGTTGATATGGCTAAAAAGCTTATATCCAAGCAAGCGTTGAGCACCGTTAGGGTAGGAAAAAAGATTCATATTTCTCGACAAGAACTCATACGTTTTTTGACAATAAACACTTTTATTGTAGCAAGCTAAAGGAGCTACATGGAAAAAGTTGAAATTTATACAGATGGAAGTTGTCTCGGCAACGGTAATGAAAATAATTTTGGTGGATATTGCGGCATTGTCAAATATCTTAATAATAACGAACAAGTAGTTGTTGGAGGTGAAATCAATACAACGAACAATAAGATGGAATTAATGGCAATTATAGAATCTATAAAAGCAATACCGAGCAAGTGTGAAATTACTATTCATAGTGATAGTAAAATCACTGTAGATGCGATAAACATTTGGATAAAAGGATGGATAAAAAATAATTGGAAAACCAGTGATAAAAAAATAGTTGCCAATAAAGATTTATGGGAAAAATATTTAGTTGTATCGCAACAACATCAAGTAAAAGCCGAGTGGGTAAAAGGACACAGCGGAAATAAGTATAACGAACTCTGTAATGCGAAAGCAGTGCAAGAGGCAAAAAAACTTCAAAATGAAAATAGTAAAGGAGAAAAAATTTCACTCTTTTCTAAAACATTATAGAAGCTACTATGATAGTTATAGCTAAATTCAATTATTAATGACTCATCTGGTATCAAAGTATTGTGTATTTAACTAGCAAATATAGTTTTATTTTTTGCTAATTTCACACAATGATTTCAATTTATATACCGTGTAAGGAGGGTGATAAAACATTGCCATCAAATCTTATAAGATGTGCTGTTGGAAAGATTGCTTATGCAATCAATGCTCTTTTAAAGCTTATTGTTAAATAAAAAAAATACTTAAGAGGTGTGATATGAATAGTAAAAACACAGAATGTGAATTTACATCAAAAATACAAAGTTGTCTTAGTGGTGTTGATACAAACCTTATGTTTACCCATCGTAATGTAAAGTGTCTGGAAATAAATGGTGAATTTGTTTATTTATGGCAAGATGCAAAAGGTAATGTATGTTACTCATTTGATCTTTTAAGTCAAGAGTATCAAACTACGAGTATTGCTAAACTTGGTAATGCTCTTAGTAGTCATTTTCAATGCAGCATTGAAGCAGTGAATAATATAGGTGAATCTTTAAAAAAAATGACTATTGCAACTATAGGATTAAACAAAGCAATATCTGACTCTAAAATGCATGATAATTATGCTGCGTATTCACAAACTGGATATATGGAACAAAATATTGCACAGATTGATTTAATTCAAGACTTGAATCAAAATTTACCATCAAACCAAGCTTTAATTCCCCAGCAATATGCACAACAAGATAGGTTTAATCAACAGCAATTACATAGTAACACAGTCAATTTGTCCGATTTTCAGTTTCAATATAGCCAACAAATATTCTATTTACGCATGAATGAACTCCCGATAGTTCACAAGGAGGCATTTAGACCTAATGCTAAACAAGCATTTTTTACAGAAAAAGGTTTAAATATTAGAAATAAATATATACCATCTGAATATATGGTTAAAAATTTATTGCCTTATAATCCAAGTAACTCATTTGTACCTTCATTTATCTTTGCTATGGCAAAAAATGATATTGTACAAGCGATGAATATTTTGGCATGGCTAGTCAATTCTGTAAACACACTTGCCAAGCAACCCGCTTTGGTACTTCATAGTGAAAATGATACCTGCATGAGGTTATTTTACGAAGAGATTATTAATCCACTGTTTAACAGCTTTCATTGCGAAAAAATCACTTGTGATGAGTTAAATGAAAAATATTTGTCTAAACAATTAGACGAAAAGGCAATTTATAACTTTCATAATATTACTACTCCAATTATCTTGGATAGACCAGCTGAAGAGTTCCTAAACAGGCTGATTCATAAAGATGATTATAAATTAAATAATAAAAGCATCACTACAGTAGCCAATATCCTTATTACTTCAACAAGTAAGTACATCCCACTTATAGCTAAAGATGTACCATGTTTAGTAGTATGTGTTGAGCCAACTTTAGATAACTTTTGCAGGGATAAAAACATTGGTACAAATTACTATGAAGTTGCTCAATACATAAAATATGATCTTGAAAACTTTGTCAGTATCGTAAGAAGTATTGATTTGTATAAACTAAACGCTTCTTGTGATTTGAAGTTCTACAAGGATGATAATATTGATATTTTAGATGGAGATGCAGAATTATTGGAGGTATTTAATGCATCCATCAAAAATAAGGATATATCTCTCTTTGTAATACTTAAAAAAATAGCACCAAAGTTATACAAAACGCTTATGGATGATTTTGACAAAAATAGAGTTAATCGTATAAATCTTATAGAATATTTTACTATTTTGTTTGGAGAAGATGTTTATAAGAAAAATCAAAATAGAAGACTTATTGAAGACTTACGAGAACTCAGTAGTACAAATGAACCATTTGAGAGTGACGGGTTCCACAATATTCATGGGATTGTTTATTATTATTTGTAATGATAGTGTTAACGATCAGCATACAATTAAAAGGCAATTGAAAGGCAATTTGAAGTTGAATTCTTTCAAATTTTGGAGTTAATTCGTCATTATAATTGCCATTAAATTGCCTATGAATTTCTTGATAGTTCACAGCTAAAAGCCCATGGTGCTGGTTGTTTAATCATGAAAAGAAGCAACTGCATAAAAAGTATAATAATACGGATAAAGGCAAGAGTAATATCTAATTTACTGTAGGTAATTCAAAACACTACCTAATGCTCTGAAATTTAACGACATGAAATCCTCATCCCTCCAAGTGGGAACCGTTCAATCTCCTTGAAGAAGTAATGGGGATGGAATCGGAGGCAGGATTTATCACCTACGCACTACCGAAACAAGCAATCGAAACGATTTATCATCCTGAGGTTTATGGTGAAATTGACCTTGCTATCATCAAGGGTCTAAAATCAAAATATGCCATTGCGATGTATGAGTTTATTACCGACTATATCAAAATCACCACCATAAAAATAAAAATCGATGAGTTCAAAATATTGATGGGAATCGACCCACAAACACAATATCAGCGGTTCTTTGATTTTAATAAGAGGGTGATTGAACCTGCACTTGATGAGATAAACTTTAAAGCTTCAATAGTGGTCAAAGTCGAACCAATTCATCGTGGGCGTAAGGTGGTCGCTTTGTAGTTTTTCTTTCGGTATCGGGATGAATCCAAAAGTGAAAAAGAAAAACTTTCCAAAAAAGAAGAATTCACACGGTATCGACAAGCAATTTATGCTCATGCAAGTGGTCGTCCGATATTTGTCTATAAAAACCTTAATATCATTGTGGATATGCACCCAACAAAAGAGAAGATTATGGTCGGGTATCGGGGGGAAGAAAAAATAGAATGGTTTAGCAATGAAGAGGCTTTGATTGTTTGGAATATTTTAAAGCAAAATAGGGTGGTGGTGGATGAGATGTTGTATCAATATCACTGTGAGGATTTGCCGTTTTAATCATTCGTTGGCTTTGATATGCTTCAAAAAAACATTGCTAAAGAAAAAATGAGATTGAGTAAACTGGCACGTAAAATATGTGATCAAAATATTTCTAAAATTTTTACTCAAGAAAAATAGTTTTTTATAATCCAGACACTATGATGTCGCAACTGATTGATAAACTTCTTTTAATAACCAAAGAAGGATGGCAAGGATGAAACAATTTACTTTTAACGAATTACCAACAGTAAGAGAATCTAAAATCGTAGCGGTTGGTGTCGGTGATAGTGGCAACAATATAATCAATTATATGATAAATGAGAAGACATCGGGCATCGAACTAATTATTGCCAATACCGATGAGCAAAATAGTTATGAAAGTTTACGTCAGACTTTAGAGGGAGCAGATGTTATCTTCGTCGTTGTTGGTCTTGGTGGTACAACAGGTACAGTAAAGGCTTCAAGCATAGCAAAAATCGCAAAAGATGTAGGTGCATTGACGATTGGCATTACAAGTAAGCCTTTCTCGTTTGAAGGACATAAACGTCGTGGAATAGCAGAAGCAGGTCTAACAACACTAAAAAGCGAATGCGACTCAGTTGTGGTTATTCCGAATGACAAACTTCTTTCCATCATTGATCCTAAAGCACAGATCAAAGTGAGCTTTAAAATCGTTGACGGTGTTTTTTCTCGCGTGATCAACGCAATAGCAGGGGTGATTATTCCCAGCGGTGAAAATGACATCAATCTCGATTTTGCAGATTTACAAACGATTATGATTCATCGAGGAGTTGCAGTTATAGGTATCGGCGAACACCAAGGAAATAGTGCCGCACATGAAGCTATAAATGATGCAATGAAGTTTGCAATGGTTGATGGTTTGACTATGCAAGATGCATCAGGGGTTGTTGTGCATTTCAATATGCACTCTGAATTTCATTTTATGGAACTTAGTGTGGCTATGGAGGTAGTACAACGGAGCGTTGGTGAAAGTACGGAGGTTATTTTTGCTACAACTACCGATGAGAGCTTACCCCTTGATTTTATTCGTGTGACTGTTATTGCAACTGGTGTTGAAAAAATCCCAATGGTGGCGGCTAACAATGTTTACTAATGAGAGTGATTGTATGCATTTTTATTTTGCAAAAGATGACCATGAGATTGCGATTGTGGTAATTGATCTAGCAGCGGAGTATATACAAAATTTAGCAGGAAATATTTCTGTTTATACTACATTCAATGACGTTCCCAAAAATGTAACCTCTATAGCAGTCGTCGCACAATATCCTATAGATGAAAAGTTATTGCCACAAGATAAATCTATATCCTATATTTTTATAGGCTACGAAACATTTATCATCCCACCAAGCGAATCGGTTGTTTCGCTGTGTGTTGAAGATGATGAATCTATGCAAAGCGTCTTTGAGGCGCTATGTGCTTCTGAAGAAAATACACAAGTTATGAATATTGATCCCCTTCATCCTGATTTAAATGGTAAAAGGTTCCATCATATCGTTGATATACCGCTAGAAGAATTAGAGAGATTTAATTTTAGGGACTTGGAAGAAATTGAGGATCTTTGGTTTCATCAACGCTCTATTCACACTTTTGAATCAATCACTAACACTGGTGGTCGTGTAGGAGTATTGCCCAATTTCTTTTGCTATTCTGGAATAAATATCGATAAAAATCAATTACGTATTATAGGTATAATCAAACCTAATGAGCGTCTTCATTCGCAATTTCCATTGGAAGGTAAATTTGCGGGGGTTAGCATTTGCGTTCGTGTTGGGGATATTACCAAAGAATCATGTGACGCTATAGTCAATTCGGCAAATATCTATTTACAAAAAGGAAGTGGAGTTTGTGGTGCAATATTTGCAGCGGCAGGATCACGGTTGAAAGATGCCTGTGAAGTTCAAGCGCAAAAATACGGAGGAAAGTTAGGTGTAGGCGAAGCAGTAGTTACTGAGGGCTTTAACCTCAAAGCCAAATATATTATTCATAGTGTTTCACCAAGATGTATGTTCCAGTGGAATGATACGATTCAAAAAGCACTTTTCAATGCGTACAGTGAAATTTTTGAAATCGCTGAACGAGAAGGGCTTGAATCTATTGCTATTCCTGCGATGGGAATTGGCAAGCATTATTGTGATCTTGATCGATGTGTAATGATAGCCATGTCGGTATTGGATGAGTATTTATACCGTTCAGAGAAAAAGCTAAAACGAATTGTATTTGTTTTATCGGATGAAGCTATTGCAAATAAATATTTGAATTATCTGCTTCATTTTTCGCATTACAATAATTCGCATGGGATATTGGATCATAGCGTTGGATTTGAAGAAAAAGAAAAGTACAAGCGTGCTTTACGATATATGTTGACGCAGAATTCAACTTTTAATACAAAACAGCTCAAACACATTTTGAGAATTTTCGATCCCGAATTGGTTGACCGAATTACTGCTCGAAGAGTATGCGTCCGCTCTCTCAAATATACAGGTGAAAATGAGAAGCTTACTAATGGCAAGATTTATCAATCGCTTACATTTAATGGATCAACTTACGAGATTCTTGATAATACTGGTGCGGTAATGGTTATTGGTAGTGGATATTTTGAGTGGGTTGAACAAAACGGTATAGAGGAGATAGAGAAATGAACTGGAAACTCTACCTCGACGACATACGAACGCCAAACGATCCCATATTTATGATTGCTAGAACCGTTAATGATGCACAAAAATTGATCCATTTGCTCGGAATGCCGACCTTTATCTCTTTTGATCATGATTTGGGAATGGATGATGAGGGCAATCTGCTTTTATCAGGCTATGACTTTGTCAAATGGCTTGTTGAGATGGATATGAAAGGACAACTAGCCTTTCCTGAAAATTTTGGTTTTAAAGTACATTCTCAAAATCCCGTTGGCGCTAAAAATATTCGAGAGTATCTGAATCAATACCTCAGTATAAAAGACTATAACTCATGGGCAAGAAAGAAGGATCTCGATCCAAAAACTCACGAACGGCTCAAGGAAATCAATGCTGAACTAAAAGCCCTCGAAGAAAGATTTTATCCGATTGCCGTCAGATTCGATGCGGTTTTACAAGATGAGTTGCACCGTAACGTAGACGGGATGGATTGCTACGATCTTAACTTGGAGATTCAGTGCTATAACGCAGATGAAGATGCCGAACCGCTTTGCGTACTGAGTGAGGGATTAGTTGGTATTTCTACTCCATGGGAGCGTGAATATTTTATAGGGGATGGGATCAATCATAATGTCCGTAACCCAGAAAATAACCCCATGAAAGGTGAACACCATTGTTGGCTCTATCACTGTTTATACGATCACACACTTCTTTCATGGGATGAAATTGCAACAATTCAAACATTTTGGGTGGAGATTAAGACGCTTAGACAATATGCATAATACATGAAAAAGCTTATGAATTGGCAAAGAACTTTTTATATGAAGACGATACAATTAACTTTTAAAATCAAGGATATTCGAATGGATATAGAATGGTACGAATTTGAAAAACTTTTAATTACTCTTCAAGGCAAGATAGAATTAATTGAAGAAATTCAACGACAAAAAGGTGAAACATTTAATATATTTTCTATTTTAAATATGGAACGCCATGAGGTTAAAACGCATTCAGCGTTGATGTATGATTTAATTAATCCCAAGGGATCACATTCACAAGGAAATAAATATCTGGAGTTATTTATTGACAGAGTGCTTGGAGAAAAAGAATTTGATTTCACAAATGTAAATGTAAAACGAGAAGACCCAACAGATGATGGTCGTCGTATTGATTTTACCATCGAAAATAGTAACTATTTTATAGCTATTGAAATGAAGATTGATGCTGGAGATCAAGATAAACAACTTATGGATTATATGACTCACGCAAACAATACAAAGAAAAAATCTAAGCTTTACTATTTAACGCTTGATGGCAAAGAAGCTAGTGAAAAAAGCACCAATGGGGAAGCTTTTGATTATATAAGATTGTCTTTTACGTTAGAAATACTTGACTGGATAGAAGCATGTATCGAAAAAAGTGCGACATTACCGATTATTCGAGAAAGTTTAATTCAATACGCAAATATTATTAGAAAAATTACTGGACAAACTACTCAGGAGGTAACGATGGAAGTTGTTAAAATAATAGATAATCCAAAAATAGCACAAGCAGCTACAGAAATGGCACAAAATTTAGGATATGTCTGGGCGTTAAAAGAAGCAGAGTTTTGGCATACCCTGTGGTCACAATTTAATAAAGAAGAGTCTAAAAAATCTTGGGTTCTGCATGACGATTTTGAGACATTATATGATGAAAGTGATAAGTTGCTTAGTGTTCAAGAAATTGCACATAGAATTGATTCAGGACGAGCGTCTAAAGATATATTATTTGGATTTGCATTTTATAACGACGTAAGCAAGGTAAATCTTAAAATCTATCAATACAATTCGACAGGATTGTGTTATCAGTTAGAGAACTTAAATAATGTTAGCTTGGATATAGATACAATGGGGAAATCTATTGGAATTACGAAAAAATTTGGAAAGTATAGATGGGGTGAATCTAAAATTAATTTGAAATTTTATGGATATGGAAAAGGTGATGTTCCAACATATGAACTTTTTAATGACAATGAAATGGATAAATTTGTTGTTCTTGTGGCTAATGAAATAAGAAAACATTTAAATGGAATTGATAAAGCGATTAAAGATATTTCTTGATCTGCTCCATAATTTACTCATGAACCCATTCGGGTTCGATCACCCGCATAATTAGCCTTGTGATTGAACATAACTAAAGATTAAATCGACATAGCTTTAATTTCATTAGCAAAATTTTCAATATCTGCACGATTTTGAAGTTCCAAAAGTGGTTTATATTTGATGTTGGCTTTTGAAAAATATTCATTCCAACTAGGGTAATCTCTTGCTGTTCCAACCTCGGGTGTCCATTCTTTTGTTTCTATTGAAATATTAGTGTTCCATCCAATACTTTTTTCATCAAAATTAACCCAATCATAGTCTATGTCATCTGCTGAAGTAAGACCACAACAAACGTCCATCATGGATACTATATTTTCAGAACTTTTATCGGGGTCGAGTACTGGTTCAAAACATCCATAAATAAACAAAAGTGGAATTTTTTTATCAACACCAAGTTTATTTACAATCTGTTCATAACGCTCATACTCATCAGCATCTTCGTTGGCAATAAGTAGCCTAAATCCATGAATCAGGTTTTTGGCTTTTATATAAAAATCATAATCAAGAGATCCTTCTTTATCGTAAAAGAAATTTTCACGTATAGCACCATTACTTTTTATAAGATTTTCATTTCCAAGTTCTATACAGATATCAATAAAAATTTGTTGAGCATCCCGACAAAAGCTCGCAGTCTCTTTTAGCATTGCGACGACATTGTTTGTATTTATTTCATTTGCCATTATAAAATTCTCCGTGTAAGTATGTTGTTGATCCAAGGGTATCTGCCCAACCGTCCCAAATGGAACCAAATTTATAATCAAGATATTGTGATACTTGGCGTAATGAAAAAAAATAGAGGCTGAAACCCTTAGAAAACCTCGCTACCATGGTGGTTTGTAAAGGATCATCTAAAATGAGTTTTAAAAAAGCAGCAAGAAGTGTCCAAAGTGTAAAAGTTTAG
>Ga0268283_1000096_pt1 | contig 86712 bp, 69 predicted proteins | sample saktaG_13_FD_190140 | JGI IMG/M metagenome (GOLD analysis project Ga0268283, IMG submission 190140) | Saline water microbial communities from Sakinaw Lake, British Columbia, Canada - sak_2013_06_06_36m | ecosystem: Environmental > Aquatic > Non-marine Saline and Alkaline > Saline ...
CAGAACGTCGCGAGACAGTTCGGTCCCTATCTGTTGTGGGCGTTGGAAACTTGAGGGCACCTGACTCTAGTACGAGAGGACCGAGTTGGACAGACCGCTAGTGCATCTGTTGTGGCGCCAGCTGCATTGCAGAGTAGCTACGTCTGGATGAGATAAGCGCTGAAAGCATCTAAGCGCGAAACTCAGCCCAAGATGAGGTTTCCTTTAAGGGTCGTCGTAGACCACGACGTTGATAGGCTACAGGTATAAAGGCAGTAATGTCAAAGCCGAGTAGTACTAATTACCCGTAAGCTTTCTTCTATGACAAACTTTTAATTAATTGTTGTGTTTTCTTTCTCTATATGTCAAATCGTATTAAGATCTTACGGTGACTATAGCAGTGGTGTTCACCTCTTCCCTTTCCGAACAGAGTCGTTAAGCCCACTAGCGCAGATGGTACTGCAGTTTTTGTGGGAGAGTATGTCGTCGCCGATCTTTTTTAAACCCAGCCCTGGTGCTGGGTTTTTTTTTGCCATCCCCCTCCCCCAACTCCGATTTTTACTTACCTTTATCCTCAATTTCCAATTACTGAATGCATCCTAAAATCTATCCGTTTTTTCTTTGCCTGGTATTGCTGTTCCTGGCTTTCACAATACCTGTCCATTCCCAGACAACCGACTCCCTTTCCCGGGTAAATCCTTCAGTCATCCCATCAATCGATACTGCTTCTATTGTAAAGGATACGACTGTCGCTGGAAAGTCAAAAAAAACAAAAGACAAGACCACCCCTGCCCTTTCACCGACACAAATCATAGCCAATAAAATAAAGCTGGATTCTCTGAAAAAACACAGGGATTCAACCCAGGTGTCCTTTTTCTATAGTGCCTTTGAAAAACTCGGGGCGCTTGACCTCCATTCAATTGATACAGCCATCACCGGATTTCAGAATTATGACCCGCTCTATAAACATGACCGTTTCTACGCAAACCAGGGAAATATAGGCCAGTGCTATCGCTCCCTGATCCCCTTTCCCTTTTTCCACGAAAGCGGGTTCGACTATGGCATTCATTCATCCGATCAGTACCTTTATCAAAATGACAGTGTAAAGTATTACAAGGTTGTTAAAACTTTTTCTGAGCTCTCCTATAACCAGGGAGCAAAGAAAGAGCAAACTTTTCACGCAGTTTTCAGCCGGAACATCTACCGGAGTTTTAACCTTGGCTTCGATTTCAAGGTAATGAGCGCTCCTGGAGCCTATACCCGGCAAAAAGCCAATCACATCAATTTTGTTCTGACAGCCCAATTCTTCACAAAAAACAAACGGTACGGAGTTATTGCCAATTTCACCATCAACCGCCTGAAAAATTACGAGAACGGAGGCATCAAATACGACAGCTTATTTGAACAAAACATTGAGACAAACAGAGCGGTTATCCCGGTAAATCTTGCTTCTGCGCAAAACCGCGTCCGGGAAACCGGTTTCTTTATGAAACATTATTTTGACCTGACCCGACATCCGCTCACAGGAAGTGATACTTCTCTTGGAAAAAGAAAACGAATTGAACTGGGACGGATAAGTTATTCCTTTCAATTTGTTCGCCAAATACAGAATTACATCGACGGATTACAGGACAGCTTGTTTTATAAACCTTACGAAGGAGATTCACTGGCCTTGCCTACGATCGATTCTATTACCCTTGTCAGGATCGTGAATGACCTGGTGTGGTCAAATCCCAGTTTTAATAAAAATCAGCGACCCAGAATTTTCCAGATGAGTGCCGGGATTAAGCAACTTTACATTGAGACTAAATTCAATGGGGTTCTTGATTCTATGGCAACAAAGGACTTTTTCATTCAATTCATTCCTCATGCCGAGATAGACTTTAACCCTTTCTATAACCTGAAGCTTGAAGCCAAAGGCGACTATGTTTTGGGTGAATACAATGAAGGAGACCTGAGCCTCAATGTCAAACTCTCAACCATTCTGGGACGAAAAGATAAAAATGTCGGAACGCTTTCCATATCAGGAAATTATGCGTTACAGAAACCAGGTTGGTTTTACCAGCAATACCATGGACACTTTAATGCATGGGATAACAACTTCGAAAAACAGGGTATCATATCCGGCGGATTCAATTACAGCTATAAATACCTGGAGGCCGGTTTCAATATCAGTCGTATTTCTAACTACGTATATATGGACACCTCGCGGTTTCCTGTGCAATTAAATAATGAATTCGGGCACTTGTATGCTTACCTGAATGGAAATGTTAATTTCGGGAGATTCCTGGTTAAAGCCCGACTGGTATACCAAACGGTGCAAGGAACGACGGTCCTCCGTCTTCCGGTCTTCATGGGGAACCTGGAACTATATTACACCCAGCCGCTCTTTAAGGGCGCAGCTATTCTTCAGCCTGCGTTATCATTCTTCTACAATACGAGCTATTACGCAGACCAGTATAATCCCTCCAACCGTTCATATTATTTACAAGACAAGCGCGAAATCGGGAATTATCTGTATATGGATGTTTACCTAAACCTGAAGATCCAACGGGCAAGGTTGTATGTGGCATACACACACTTCAACGCCAGTTTCATGAGTCATGATTATTATTCAACGCCTACCTATCCCATGCCGGATGCGGCCTTTAAATTCGGGGTCGCCTGGCGGTTTCACGACTAACCTATTTCTTCTCCAAATCAATACGCCATTTTTCGGGAAGGCACTTTTCGTGCTGGAAACAGGTCATCTGGGCGGAGTACATCTTGGCTATACAATAGTTCGAACTTTTGCAGGAGGATTCAACAATTTCTCCGGTCCTTAGTTTGTTGATGAATCCGGGATCGTTGATCAGGGCCCGGGCCATCTGTACGAAATCAAATCCCCGGTCCAAAACTTTTTCAATCACAGCCCTCGATTTCAGGCCTCCGACAAAAACCAGCGACAAGCTCACCTCAGCCCTGATTTTTAAAGCATCTTCAAGGAAATAGGCTTCACTGAAGGGTTCCGCTTTCATCAGGTATTTGCCAAAATACCTGGTCCCGAATTTCATCCATGGATTATTCATGTAATGCGCCATGATCTTTACCGGCATGCTGCCCCGCATCACATACATCGGGGCTTTGGATACAAAGCCTCCGGAAAGCACAAGTCCGTGAACACCCTCCTTTTCCAGTAACCTGGCCACTTCGATCGATTCATCTATTTCCATCCCACCCTTGAAACCATCCCGCAGGTTCATTTTAACAAGGACGGCTACATTGGGCGTCACCGATTTTATTACCTCCCGGATCGCTTCAACCATAAACCGGCTGCGATTTGCGAACGAACCGCCATATTGATCGGTACGTTTATTTGTGTAGGGCGAAAGGAACTGACTGATCAGGTAACCATGGCCGGCGTGCACCTCGACGGCATCAAACCCTGCATCGCTGACAATCTTTGCCGCAATTCCAAAATCCTTTACAATGGATTGAATCTCATCAGGTCTGATGGTTTTTGGAAAGGTCGGGCCATACAGATTGAACCTGCCCGAGGGAGCAAGGCATTTTCCTGAAAGGGATCTCTTGGCCATCAGGCCGCAATGGCCTATCTGGATGGCAGCAGCTGCACCCTCCTGGTGGATGGCATCTGTCAGCCGCCGCATGGCGGGCATCTCCTCACGGGTAATCAGCATCTGGTGGCTGAATGACAGTCCACTTACCGAAACGGACGCATAGGCCACCGTAGTCATGCCGATCCCCCCGGCAGCCACGGAAACATGGTAATCTACCAGATCTTCGGATATTTTATTCCCGGGGCACATTCCCTCGAAGGCGGCCGACCTTATCGACCGGTTACGCAATAAAACAGGTCCAAGACGGGCCCCGGTAAAAAGCAGGTTTTTCATATATTTGTCTACGCTTCAGCACCGGCGAAAATAGACACTTTTTCCAAAACATAAAAGCCATGAAAAAATTAGTCCTGCAACTCATCTTTATCTCATTTTTACCCTGGGTGGTCTTTTCGCAGAATGAAAAACAAAACCCCTACCATCTGAATATCATCTCGACTGTTGCGGCTTACAAGGATGAGTGCCGGAAGGATCAACAAAATCAGCTGGTTGACCTGAAAACGGAAATCCCTGACATCATTCTTGATATCCGTTATGCCACCGATAACAACTTTACACATAAGCAGGTATATTCCACTCCAAGGGCTTTTCTGCGTCAGCCTGCGGCAGCTGCTCTTTTAAAAGTTCAGAAGGAATTGGAAAAAGAAGGGCTAGGGTTTAAGGTGTATGATGCATACCGTCCCTATGCTGCCACCATGCTGTTCTATGATCTGATAAAAGATACCCTTTTTGTGGCATCACCGGTAAAAGGATCGCGTCATAACCGTGGCTGTGCTGTAGATTTGACCCTGGTCAACCTGAAAACCGGCGCTGAATTGGAAATGCCAACCGGTTATGATGATTTTACAGAAAAGGCAAGCCCCGTATACAATGATTTGCCGGCAACTGCCAAAGAAAACCGGAAGAAGCTGATCGATGTCATGAAAAAACAGGGATTCGAAGTTTACGGATCAGAATGGTGGCATTTTGATTTTAAGGGATGGCAAACTTACACCCTGATGGATATTTCATTTGAAGAATTGGAACAACACTAAAATGATTTCCCCGCCCGGGTAATGTTTCCCCTGTCCGGGCTAAATCATTCCACGCTGTTTTTTAATCTCTTCGTAGGCCGTGCTGACTTTCTGGAATTTTTCAGTGGCTGATTTTTTTATATCCTCGCCCAGGTGAGATACTTTATCGGGATGGTGCTTTTTGGCCATTTCACGGTAGGCCTTTTTCACATCTTCATCGGTAGCCCCGGAAGAGATTTCGAGTACATCATAGGCCCAGCCTGTGCTTTTAACAAACATGGCTTTGATGGAGGTGAAATCGGAAGAGGAAATGCCCATATAACCTGCAATGGTTGAAATAACATCGACCTCGTCGGGATGATAAAGTCCATCGGCGGCAGCAATTCCAAACAGGTAATTCACCAATTGAAGTTTGACAGGATAATCGGTGTATTGTCCAACCTGGATGCTCACCTCCTGAACATTGATATCCTGCTTTAAAATTTCCTGTAACATCCTGATCAGCCTGGTTCCCTCTTCATTACCAAATTGATGAATAAAGAAGTTGCGGACAAATTCAAGTTCTGACTTCACAACCTTCTGATCCGCTTTCATCACGGCAGCAGAGAGTACGAGCAGGCTCATGGCGAAATCGCCGCGCGGAGTACCCTGGTAAGCATCCCTGCCGGTACTCATGCCATCAAACACCGACCCAAGCGCAACGCCCAGTATGGCCCCGATGGGACCACCGAAAACCCATCCTAACCCACCACCAAGCCACTTTGCATACCCCGACTTGCGCCGTGCTCCGGTATACTGATTACTTCCGTTTCCCGACGATGATGTTTCATTGCTTTTGTAACCATTCCCTGAAGAATTGTTATCAGAAGAACCAGCACCGGGCTGATCGGTGCCGGGCGAACTTGGACCACGGTCTCCCGGTTTTTTACGCATACTGAACACAGCATATAATACGATGCCGACAATGATGACTACGATGATTTCGCCTATTCCCATATACCAATTACCAATTACCAATTACCAATGAATAACAATATTCGATTCAGGATTTGAAATTTGCAGGATTCAATTTAGCCATTAAATTAAACATTTATCATTTCAGACAATGGCAGCCCATATTCTTCAACCATCCTGATGCCCATGGTTTCCAGATGATTGAGGACGGGATTGTATATTTCAGGGATCACCGGGACATGCACCCCCTTCACCCTGATCTCACCGCTGAGGATCATTTCAACGCCAATGGCTGCAGGCAACGCCACAGTGCGGGCAATCGAAGTGTCGGTTGCCAGGGTGCCGAAATCGAGCATCCTGGAACGGATCACCTCCTTACGGCCATCAGAAAAAGCAGCGAGGAAGGTATGCTGCATGGCTACCATATCCCTTTCATTCGGTCCAAGGCTCATTTTAGCGATCATCAGATCGGAGGTTACCTCGAATGCCGAGTCCAATGCGCGGTTCATGGAGGTTTGATCAAACAATCCAAGCCATGCCATGGCCTGAATGGCATGTGAATTTTCGGGAATACCAAGAAAATTAGCTACCTGGTGTACAATCCCGTTAACCGGTGTTCCCCTATCCGGGCCGGAAGGACTTAAAATTGACAACTGATGAGCTACCATTCCTGCATAGGTCATCCCGGTCATATCAAACTTCTCCGGAGATGTCAGGTTCAACTGCTTCATGGCATCGAGCGTTTCGCACCATCCCTTATACCTGAACGTACCGCGATACATGGTCATTGCTTCAGGGATGCCGTAAATTTCTTTATACGCCAGGGAATCACGGTTCGGATATACTTCCAGTTGACCTACCTCAGGGAAATTGACCATGAAGGGGTTTTTAAACAAATTGCTGGTTGGCAGGTCAACAATATTCCCATGCATTAAGTACCTGGCGTCGTTGTTTCCTGCGAGAACCACCCCCTTGGGACTCCATGAAAATTTATACCTGAATGGGTTATCCGCAGCTTCAGGAGCAGGCAGGGCTCCGCAGATCGAATAAAATTCCAGGATGGCCCCTTCGCGGTTGTGCACCTGGTCGATGATCCTCATGGCCGACATGTGATCGATGCCGGGATCGAGGCCCATTTCGTTAAGCAGGATAACACCGGCCTCTTTTGCAGCAGCATCCAGTTCAAACATTTTCGGTTTTACATAGGATGTGGTTACCATGTTTTTCTTATTGGCAACACAATGGGTGGCAACCATCACGTGAAAGATGTAGGGGAGCAGGCTTACGGTTATATCATGTTCTGCAATCATGCGGTCCAGGGCTTCTTCATCTCCAGCCTCCCAAATAACCGAGACTCCATTCCTGTTACCGGCGATCATCTTGTCGGAGCGATCGGGGGTATTTGAGGCCACAGTGAGTTGATGGCCTTTGGAGAGTAAATACTGGATAATTGGTTTGGCAACGAGCCCGGAGCCGAGGATCAGAATCTTTTTCATTGAGTTGAGAGTTTTTAGAGGTGACAAGGTGAATAAAATCTATTTGTTACTTTCTAACTTTAGAAATTCTTCGATGTATTTAAAATCGGGTGTCAGTTCACCTTTGTGGAGAATGAGCGCCTTTTTGATGGGTTTTGGCAGATCGAGGTCATCGAAATGTTCATCAAAGTCGGCATCAGCGATGGGTTTTACAAAATTTACCAAAACATCGGCAAAGCCATCGGAAGAATCACGCGGCAACTCGGCAGGAAGTATATCTACCGACATCACCATCATTCCCGGGCCCTTGTTTCCCATGTTTATTTTCCCGGTTTCAGGGTTATAAATAAAAATGGGATCATCGATCTCAGTAGGTTTCATGGTACATTCGATGGATCCCTCCACGTCACAACTTATATCGCCAATCACGGTAAGCTTTGGGTTACCTTCTGCATAAAGTTTACGGAGATAATCTTTGGTTACGATCCGCGGATAGCGTTTATCCCAATAAATACAATTGATAAGCATGGAAAGATATGGGATATACTGTTCGAACCTGCTACGGTAATTCTGCGGGTTTGCATAGTAATCGTGGAGTTCGAATGGTTCGCCCTGGATATGTTCAGCCATATCCTCCTCTTTAAAGATGACCTTGTAAACCAGGTTGTCAGGCAGTTTTTTCCTGCGATGCAGTTCAAGCAATTTTTCGGGGGAGATCTCTTTCACGGGCAGTAACCCAATAATTTCCTGGGCTCCCTGGGATACATTCCCGTAGCCCGTAAAACCTATGACGAAGGGTCTTAACTCGTGTGGAATTCCATTTTCAGCAATCAGTTGACCAATGGCAGAGATATCATCCTTCGCCTCACGAAGCGAATGGTATCTATGGGCCTGTTTCAACCTGGCCAGGATTGAGTTGTATCCAAACTCTTTCAGTCTCAGCCCGAGTGCCCACAGGGAGTTGATCATCCCGGCCATACCGGCATATCTTCCGAAAAATATGAGCCGTTTCCCCTGTTCGTCCACCACCTTTTCATACTCGATGAGATTGCATTTCAATTCCATCATCCGGCGCAGCATCGCCATATTGTATGGCTGACCTTTCACAACATGGGCAAAGAAAACATAGGTCTTCTCCGGTTCAAAAAATGACTCGGGCATCTCCTTCACTCCAAAAATAACTGAACATTTCTTCAGGTCTTTTTCAATGATTGCACCTGCTTTCACATACTCCTCATCAGAGAAGACACGTTTGTCGGAAGTTTGAACAATGATGTCCAGTTTCTTTTGTTTCACAAGCCGGGCAACATGCTTTGGTGTAAGCGGGGCCCTTCGTTCAAGTTTGTATTTATCCTCGTGCCGGATACCGATAAAATTGCTCATTGATCTGTTAGTTTTGGAACAGCAAAGGTAGGAAAAGTGATTGTTTTAAACTGTATATTTGACTGCCAAAATGGAGCATATATTATCAAAATAGGGCTGATAAATTAAAGTGCATGAAGAAATTTCTCAAGGGTTTATGGAAATTCATGAAATATTTCCTGATTTTCTATTTTGCTTCTACCCTGCTTTTTGTCCTCCTTTACCGCTATGTTAACCCTCCGGTCACCCCGCTTATGGTGATCAGGCTGGCTGAGCAGGCCTATCAAGGACAAACGATCAAGTTAAAGAAGGATTGGATTTCGCTCGATGAGATGTCACCCAATCTTCCGCAAGCTGTCGTGGCTGCCGAAGATAACCTCTTCCTTGAGCATTCCGGATTTGATTTTGAAGCCATACAGAAGGCCAAGGAGTTCAACCAGAAAAAGGGTGGCAAAAAGATCAGGGGGGCCAGCACCATTTCACAGCAGACAGCCAAGAATGTTTTTTTATGGCCGCAACGCTCATGGGTTCGCAAGGGGCTCGAAGCATATTTCACAGTACTGATTGAATTCGTATGGGGGAAGAAACGGATTATGGAAATTTACCTCAATGTAATTGAAACTGGGAAAGGCATTTACGGGGTTGAGGCTGCGTCGCAACTTTACTTCGGTAAATCGGCCGGAAAGCTCACCCGGGGCGAGGCTGCACTGATTGCAGCCATCCTGCCCAATCCCCTGAAATGGAACCCCTCCTCCCCCACTCCCTATATTCAGGAAAGGCAGCAATGGATTTTGTGGAATATGAACAATATAGGCAAGTTAAGTTATTAAATTTCCTGCCGGAAAATCGCATAAATCAGCGTTTTATTTTGTAATTTTGCGGCTTCAAATTTTTCACTAACCTAAATGATGTCAATTATGGCAAAACAAGCTAAAGAAAACAAGTACGTCTACTATTTTGGTGGTAAAAAAGCCGAAGGAACGGCCGAAATGAAGAATCTGCTTGGCGGAAAAGGTGCGAACCTCGCCGAGATGGTCAATATCGGACTTCCTGTGCCTGCCGGTTTCACAATTACTACAGAGGTTTGTACTTACTATCAGCAAAACAAAAAAACATATCCAAAAGAATTGAAGAAACAGGTTGCCGACAGCCTGAAAGCAACTGAAAAAGAGATGGGGGCCATTTTTGGCGATAAAAACAATCCACTCCTGGTTTCAGTTCGTTCAGGGGCCCGCGCCTCCATGCCCGGCATGATGGAAACTGTTTTGAATGTTGGATTGAATGATATCACCCGTGAGGGACTGATAAAAAAGACAAAAAACCCGCGCTTCGTATATGACTCACAGCGCCGTCTCATCCAGATGTATTCTGATGTGGTGATGGAAAAAGCTGCCGGTATTGAGCCTAAGGAGGGACAGGGTGTTCGCGTGCAGCTTGAAAAGGAACTTCATAAAATGAAGGAAAAAAGAGGTGCAAAAAGTGATACCGATCTTACATCAGAGGATCTCAAAGCCCTGATCGACATTTATAAGAAAAAAGTCAAGGAAGTTCTTGGAAAGCCTTTTCCCGAAGATCCGATGGAACAACTCTGGGGCGCTGTTGGTGCAGTATTCTCCAGCTGGAACGGAAAACGTGCCATCTCCTACCGCCGTTTCGAAGGCATTCCCGATGAATGGGGAACTGCCGTAAACGTTCAGTCGATGGTGTTCGGCAACATGGGCGATACCTCAGCTACCGGTGTTGCTTTTACCCGTAACCCTGCTACCGGTGAAAACTATTTCTATGGCGAATGGCTGGCCAATGCACAAGGCGAAGATGTGGTTGCAGGTATACGGACCCCGAATCCCATCAACGAAATTGGCAAGAATGAGCATACCATGAAGCTGGAATCACTGGAAACAGCGATGCCAACAGTTTATAAAGCCCTCCACAAAATTGAGCGCTCCCTGGAAAAGCATTACCGCAACATGCTCGATATTGAGTTCACCATCCAGGATGGCAAGCTTTACATGCTCCAGTGCCGTGTTGGAAAACGCAACGGTCCTGCAGCCGTAAAAATGGCTGTTGACATGTTCAATGAAAAGCTGATCACCAAGGAAGAGGCTGTTTCCCGCGTTGAACCCTCACAGTTGGATGAACTGCTTCACCCGATCCTTGATCCGAAGGCTGAAAAGAGCACCAAGCCGATGGCTAAAGGTCTTCCTGCCGGTCCCGGCGGATCAACCGGGCAGATCGTCTTTAATTCGGAGGATGCCGTTGCCTGGGCAAAGAAAGGTAAAACCGTGATCCTCGTTCGTGAAGAGACGAACCCCGAAGACATCGAAGGCATGCGCGCTGCACAGGCCATTCTCACCGCACGTGGCGGTATGACCTCTCACGCAGCCCTCGTGGCGCGCGGTTGGGGCAAATGCTGCATCGTAGGTGCCGGTGGACTGAAGATCGAAGCTTCGAAGAAAACGATGAAAATCGGCGATATCACACTGAAAGAGGGTGATTACATTTCACTGAACGGCTCCAAAGGATATATCTACAACGGACAGTTGCCGATGATCAAGGCCGCCGAAGAGAATCCCGATTTCCAGGCTTTCATGAAACTCTGCGACGCCGTTCGCACCATGAAGATCCGCACCAACGCCGATACCCCCGAAGATGCTAAAAAAGCACGTGCCTTTGGTGCCGAAGGGATCGGACTGTTCCGCACTGAGCATATGTTCTATGGAAAAAATGCTGAGAAGCCTCTCTTCCTGCTCCGCAAGATGATCGCTTCGAAATCGGAAGAAGAGCGTCGCAAGGCACTGAATGAACTCTACCCATTTGTGAAGGAAGATATCAAGCAGACTTTGGCCGCGATGGACGGATATCCTGTGACCATCCGCACCCTCGACCCGCCCCTGCATGAATTCATCCCGCAGAACGAAGATGCCCGCAAAAAGATTGCTGACAGCCTGAAAATCTCCAAGGAGGAATTCGACCGCCGCGCCGACGCCTTGCATGAAACCAACCCGATGATGGGTCACCGCGGCGTTCGCCTGGGTATCACCTATCCTGAAATCACTGAGATGCAGGTTCGTGCCATCTTTGAAGCGACTGCAGAATTGCTGAAGGAAAAGAAAAAGGTGTTCCCTGAAATCATGATCCCGGTAACCTGCACCGAGAAGGAGTTGAAACATCAGTATGTGATCATTGACACCATCTATGCAGAGGTTTGCAAGAAGTTCAAGATGAAGGAAATTCCGCACATGGTTGGAACCATGATCGAAATTCCGCGTGCTGCCCTCACCGCCGATAAAATTGCGGAAACAGCCACCTTCTTCTCCTTTGGAACCAACGACCTTACCCAGATGACCTTTGGTTTTTCGCGCGACGACATCGGTGGATTTGTTCCCGAATATGTTGAGCAGAAAATCCTCCCGGTTGATCCTTTCCAGGTGATCGATTTCGATGGTGTTGGTCAGTTAATGAGGATGGCCGTTGAAAAAGGGCGTTCAACCCGCAAGGACCTCAAGATCGGTATCTGCGGCGAACATGGAGGCGAACCTGCATCTGTTGAATTCTGTCATTCACTGGGATTCAATTACGTGAGTTGTTCACCGTTCCGCGTACCTATTGCACGTTTGGCTGCAGCCCACGCTGTTATCAAACAGAAAAAAGCGGCTGCAACTTCAAAACCGGCTGCAAAAAAAGCAGCTGCAAAAAAACCTGCCGTGAAGAAGGTCGTGAAGAAAAAGTAACCTTTAGACTACCACAGATAAAAAGGCTGATCCGGAAACGGATCGGCCTTTTTTATCTGTGGAAAAAATATCATCAATGTTTCGGAGCATCCTTCTTGCAGCAGGGCGGTAATTTTTCATATGCAACTTTGTCACAGGGCACATCATCTGCATCATAACCAAGTTTTGAAATCTTTTTCCTCAATTCTTCAGGAGTGGTGCTCTTTGTATTGTATTTGATGGTCACGATTTTTGTCTCCACATCCAGGGAAACATCCTTCACCCCCTTTTCAAAAGCCAAACCTCCTTCGATCCTGTCCTTGCATTGGTTGCATACGGCAGAAGTCTTGATCTTAATGGTCTCGATTTTTTTATCCTGCGAACAGGCCGTACTCCCAAACATCATGGTGCACAGCACGGCCAGGAATAACCCGGCAAATAATCTTGTTGTATTCATAATTTGAATATTTGAAAATGTTATTAATAAGCAATATTCGTCATTGGTCATTTACTTAATTGTCATCCTGATCCCTGCATAAACTGAGATCCCGATAATCGGGCCCCACGCCATGGAGGCATCAAAATGGGTTTGCCAGGGTTTGTCGTATTCCGAGATCGGGTCCATTTGCCTGTAATTGGTAAGATTTTCCCCGCCCAGGTAAATATCAAAATATTTAAACTTCCTGGTGATCTGGCCAAGTAAATTGAACCAAACGGGTGAATTGGCAGGCCGCTGCAAAGCGACAGGCATTTTCTGCGTATCGGGCAGCCTTGCCGGACCATTTAACTGGCCGGTGAGATCAAATTTCCATTTATCGAACTTCGTGGCATAGGAAACAGTCAAAAGGCCCTTATAGGCATTGACCATGGCCTTCTTTACCAGGATTCCGCCCTCTGTAGTTTTTACATCGTTCAGTCTGAATGCTGCTGTGACTGACAAACGTTGAACCGGTGAAAAGATAAGTTGTGCCTGAAAAACATTCGCATAAGAACTTCCTTCGAGATTATAGAAAAATACCGCTGTCGGAAGACTGTCCTGATCCACCACGACTTGTTTCACAAAACTTGTCCGGTAACCATCCACACTAAACTCGGCTTTGTGATCGAACAGTTTGAAATTCCAGGTCAGGTTCAACCCATAGTTCCATGCCTCCTCGTTTGAAAGGCCGGGAGCAAAGAAAAGAGCACGCTGGCTGATAAACACGGCATTGTTTTCGGCAAGCAGGTTGGGACTACGGTATCCCTTTCCAACGGATCCGCGAATGGACAGGTTTTTTGTCAGGTTCAGCCGGAGATGAAGCCTCGGGGTCAGAAAATACCCGAACTGGCTGTTATAATCTCCCCTGAGGCCGGCAATGAGGGTGAATTTATCCTTGATGTCAAACGTGTATTCAAAAAAGGCTCCAGCCGCCCATTCCGACCGGTCCATAATATACGGGACAAGGGAATCGCCCACAAGGGTGAACTTATCGGCATAGGTTGGCGTTACTGAATCCGGCAAATACTGGTAACGATAGGCCAAACGGGTTTGCAGGAAACTTTCGGAATAATCATCGATAAAATAGCTGAATCCGGTTGAAATCCGGTGCTTATTTGCCTTGAACTGGGAGGTAAAAATAAGGTTGGCATTTAAATTTTGCTCATGACCATGATATTTATTGATTCCATAAAAACCATCCTGGTGATGATTTATACCGGAAACAATGAGTCCAAGGCTCGATTCGGCCCCGTTATGGAACATGATCCCGTTTTTCCAGAATGCCTCCAGGCGGTTGGTCTTTACTCCTATTCCATAACGCTTTGTGTTATCTGTAATGCCATTGGTGTCAAAGGTAAAGGAACTCTTATCGAAATCCATCTGGCCACCGTTGCGGTCTTCATAGAGATATTTGATGCCAAGCCTCGAAACCCATTTTCCTGCAATAATATAATCCCAGCGGTTGAATCCGGTGAGCGTGGTCACTTTCGGCATATCCATAAAGCCATCGCCGTTCCGGTCAAACTTATAACGAAAATCAGCCGCATGGATCAGGAGTGAGGTGCTGAGTTTATCATTGATCTTGATTGAGCCGTCGGCATTTGCCTCAAACCTGAGGTTACTGTTCCCAAAAAGGTTTACAAAGAGCTTATCACCGGTTTCCGGCTTTTTATACTCCACATTAATCTGGCCGGTTATTGATTCATAACCCTGAACAACCGACGAAGTCCCCTTGGCGACCTGTATCGACTCCATCCATGATCCGGGGATATAATTCAGCCCATAGGAGGTAGCCAGTCCACGAATCAATGGTACATTTTCGGTCATGATCTGGCTGTAGATCCCCGATAATCCAAGGAGCTGAATCTGCCTTGCCCCGGTAACAGCATCACTGTAAGAAACATCGACGGAGGCATTCGTCTCAAAGCTTTCAGCCAGGTTGCAGCAGGCCGCCCGTTGAAGCTCTCCGGTGGTAATTACCGTTGTTTGTCTTGCATTGAGCTTTGAAATGAAGCTGTTGTCAGGCTTACCGCTGATGGTGACCTCCGAGAGGTTCTGAACGACCGGAACCAGGTTGATGCTTAGTTTGCTGTTATCGGCCGAAACCGAAATTGTATCTCCATGATAACCCAGCAGGCTTACCACCAACTTTGGTGATTTTATGCCGGACCTGGAGAGTTTAAACTTGCCGGCTTCATCCGTAAAGGTCCCTTTTGTAGTACCAAGCCAGAAAACATTTGCGCCTGGTAATCCGGTCTCCTTCCCCCCGGCATCTTTTTCCCACACAGTACCCTGCACTGTTTGGGATCGCACCGACAGATTGGTTAAGACCCCTGTCATGGTGCATATAAATAATATAATCCTATGAATTTTCATTATCCTCATTTAAATAGATAGATTGGTTGGAATAAAACGTCATACCCCGATTGGATGAAACTCTGATCCGGGAGACAATCTAGGCAAATGAGGGATGAGTAGGGATCTTGGGCTGATGAAGAAAATGGATCAGCCGTTTACCATAAAGCGGGGGTGAATAAAACTGGAAAAAGGCTGCAGGGACAGTTAGGTCTTCAATTGCAGTCAACGTTGTCAAAGAGATTGAAAACAGGGGATGTATTTCAGCAGATGGATTGACAACCAATGTCTTAGTAACTTCAGGACTGATGGCAAGCTTCAGGAAAGAGTGTACCCGGAGGCAGCATGGAATGGCACTGATGTTAAGGAGGCCGGAAGATCCTGCAGTCACTTTCTGGTTGTTGCCTGCAGATCCACCCTCTTCTTCATCGCAGCATGATGTGCCGGAATCCTTGAAAAGCTCAGGATAGACAGACAGGTCATCCTGGTGACTGTGTGTGCAGATATGATGAACCAGTGATATTCCAGTCGTTCCGAAAAGGAAAATCACAAGGAAAAAAACAATGGATATCTGTTTTACTATTTTCATGATCCGTTTGTCATTGCAAAATTACTACAAATTGTTGTTCTGAATACATTCACTGTGAAACAAATAGGGGTTCGGGAATATTTCTTATTAACTTGCATGAAAAAAAGCCATGCACCGGCGCGTTTGGTCATTCATTTTACTTTTAATGATTCTTGTTTCATGTCACCGGCATGAGGCAAAGAAGGGTTTGCTTGTGCGTTCGGGCGATTATTTAGGTCAGATATTGCCCAGCGACCAACCAATGGTGTTTGCGGGAGGGATCATTTCAACCGGCATGGACGAACGGGACATTTCCATCACGGCCGATGGGAATGAAATATACTACAGTCTTTCCTCCTGTGGCTGGTCAACGATTATGGTCGCACGGCGGATAAAAGGGATCTGGTATGAGCCGGTGGTTGCAGAATTTGCCAGGGATACTAACCGGTATTATTCATCGCCTAGCATCTCGCATGATGGTCGCCGTATCCTGTTTTCATCATCACAGCCGGGAGATACAAATCAGCAAATCTGGATGGCTGAAAGAGATCGTAGAGAAATATGGGGGAAACCCTTTCTTCTTCCTCCGTTCATCAATAAGCAGGGGAATGCATTTCATCCGTCACTTGCAAAAAACGGGAATCTGTATTTTTCAAGACGAAACCCCCGGACATACAGGACGAGCCTCTATCTTGCGAAATGGGATAAAGGTAACTTTCTGCCACCGGAACCATTGCCTTGTCCAATTAACGGGAACAGGGATATTTATAATGTGGGGATCGCCCCCGATGAAAGTTTCCTTGTAGCCTGTGCCGGTGAAGAAAATTCAAAAGAAACCCGGGAAAATTCGACCTATATGCTCTTTTTTCATAATCCTGATGGATCATGGAGTAAGGGAATTGACATGATTAAAGTCCTGCGCTGGCCCTGTGATAAAGGCATCAGCATTTCTGTGAGTCCGGATGGTAACTATATTTTCTTTGCGGCAGATGAACGCTCGCTGTCATACAGGAACTTTTCCCCCGGTTGGGAACTGACCAACTTTCATCGCATGCGCAACCTCGAAGGGAACGGGAATTCCGACATTTACTGGTTTAACTTCAGGAAGGTCATGTTCCGCCTGTAGCCGAACATCAGATGATCCGTTTATTTTACCTGGTCAATGGCAAAAGCCAGCGCTTTCTGAATCATCTCAATCGGAGGAGGTTCAATAAAACCTTTGTCCATCAGGGATTTTGTGAGCCCACGGGCATGATCGATGTCCTTTTTCGCCTTTTGAAAAGCCTCATCCCAGGTCATATTGATCCGGGCAACACCATCCTTAATGGCTTGCATGGCTACATCGGCAGCTTCCTGGGGAAATACAGCGGCCTCTTCCATGTTGGGAACAATATTCTCAACGTTGATCCCGCGTTTTTCGGCATAGCCGGCGAGAGAATGAGCGGCTGCAATGGCCATGGTATCTGTGATCTTTTTTGCACGCACCATCAAGGCCCCTTTCAGAATTCCCGGGAACCCAATTGAGTTATTCACCTGGTTGGGGAAATCGCCCCGTCCGGTTGCTACCACGAATGCGCCCTCTTCCTTGGCAGCATAAGGATAGATTTCAGGTACCGGGTTGGCACAACAGAATACAATGGATTTTTCGGCCATGCTTTTGATCCACGGACGTTTGATCACATCAGGACCAGGAGTTGAAAGCGATATAAGGACATCGGCGTTTTTCATGGCGTCAGCAATACCGGGCGACCTACCCGGGTTGGTTGACTGGCAAAGTTCCCATTTGCGGTAAAACCTCGGATCTGCTTTAATATCCTCACGACCGATATGCAGCGATCCCTTGGTATCAAAAAGGATCATTTTAGCAGGATCAGCCCCATCGGCGATCAGTAACCGGGCGATGGTGGTATTGGATGCGCCGGCACCGTTCAGCACGATTCGGACATCTTGAATTTTCTTGCCTGCCAGTTTCAGTGCATTGATCACTCCTGCAAGCGTTACACATGCAGTACCCTGTGCATCGTCGTGCCAAACCGGAATGTCACATTCCTCGCGAAGTACATCCAGAACCCTGTAACAATTCGGCTGTGAAATGTCCTCCAGGTTGACAGCTCCAAAACTGGGCTGGCACATCTTCACGAATTCGATGATCTTTTCAGGATCGTTCTTTCCATCTTTCCCCTTGCTGTCTATACACAACGCCACTGCATCAACACCCCCGAGGTATTTCATCAGAAATGCTTTCCCTTCCATCACACCGAGGCCCCCCGAAGGAGTACAATCGCCATCACCCAGTACGCGGGTCGAATCGCTCACAACCGCCACCAGGTTTCCCCGGTTCGTAAGGTCGAACGAAGTGTTGTTATCATCACGAATATTGGTGGAAACTTTTGATACACCAGGAGTATACCAGACATTAAACCAGTTGAATCCAACTACTGGAGCCTTCGGGACTGTCTGAATTTTACCCTGGTAAAAGGTATGCGCATCCTCCGAAAGTTGTTTCAGAAACAGTGTTTTTGCTTTTGCAATCTGTTCCGGAGTGAAAGTTGAGGGGAAGACATCGTTCAGGTTGTCAAGGGATAATGATAGTTCTTTCATGTGTATAGTTTTTTGTAAAGTTATAGAAATATTCTTTATACAATCTTGTAATGGAAGGAAAAAAATATCCATCAGATTACCAATGTTAAGATTTTGTTGTACATTCGCCCTGGTTATTCATCCTAATTCTAAAGTGTTATGTCAAAGGGTAAAGTAAAATTTTTCAATGAAAGAAAAGGTTTTGGGTTCATCCTGGATGATGAAAGTCAACAAGACGTTTTTGTTCACGTAAGTGGACTGGTAGACAAAATTCGTGAAAATGACCAGGTTACTTTTGATCTTACTGAAGACAACCGGGGTAAAAAAGCGATTAACGTTCGCAGGGTCTGAGTCAGTTTCCCTGGCGAAAAAAAAGAGCGAAGTCAAAAACTTCGCTCTTTTTTTTATTAGCTGACCTGTTAATTAAGCGGTTCCAGATGCATTTGTAAAGTTCCGTCAACATACATTTGAACCCAGTCAGTGGGTAACGGACCGTTGAGGGTTCCAAAAACGCGGAAGTAAAATGTCCTGCTTCCGAGATATGGTCTTATATTGGCATTGTTCGTGGTGAGATTTACCGTTTTGGCAGCAGGGTCAGTAACTGTTGCTGTACCTACCTCCTGAGCCGGAGTGAAGTTGGCATTCATGGATATTTCCCCACGGGCAGACTGGAGCCATGAAAAATTCACTGAATCCGGCTGATCAATCGTGATAGAACAATGAGTAAATTCAGTATTGCCAACAACGCCGCTTGAAAATCCGTAGGAATTTAAAATACTATCAAGGTTGGCATTGATCTGTCCTGAGTAAAGTAACTGTTCGCCGCTTTTAAAGGTCGAGGGTGAATAAATAAAGGTTTGACGAGGTATTTTATAGGAGACATCAATCGCAGCCAGATCTTTTAGTTTTGCACAAGATGAAAAAAAGAGAATTGGAAAAATCGCTACAGATAGCATTGTCAAAATGATTCTCGTTTTCATGAGATAGTTATTTAGGTTAGACTAAGTAAATAAAAAAAAAATTATTTATTCAGCATGACCGGCATTACCAGCATCAGGATATCCTCCTCCTTGTTTTCATTATTTACCGGGGTAAGGATTCCTGCTCTGTTGGGGGCAGACATTTCAAGCCTTACTTCGTTGGTGTCGATGTTATTCAGCATCTCGAGAAGGAATTTTGAATTAAAGCCTATTTCGAGATCATCCCCTTCGTATGAACAGCTGAGGCGCTCCCTGGCTTCGTTTGAAAAATCAATGTCTTCGGCACTGAGTAACAGTTCCTGTCCCGAAACTTTAAACCGGATCTGGTGTGTTGACTGGTTTGCAAAGATGGAGACACGCCGAATGGTAGTAAGCAAAGCATGGCGGTCAATTGTCAATTTATTCGGATTCTCTTTTGGAATTACTGCATCATAATTGGGATATTTCCCGTCGATGAGCCGGCAGATCAGATGAAAATTGGAAAAAGAGAAAAACGCATTGGTTTTGTTATATTCAATGGTTACAGGCATTTCCTGAGCAAACAACAATCCTTTAAGCAAGTTCATCGGCTTTTTGGGAAGAATGAACGAAGCTGAATCAACCGATTTCAGGTCAGTCCGTTTATACCTTACAAGTTTATGGGCATCGGTTGCAACGAAAGTGACATCCTCAGGTGAAAGTTCACAAAATACGCCGGAAAGCACCAGCCGCAGTTCATCATTGCCTGTAGCAAAAAGGGTTTTGTTGATGGCCTGTGCCATCAGACGGGAATCGAAGGTGATGGCGGTGGTTTCTTCCAGGGCCGGGGTACGCGGATATTCTTCACTTTTATGACCCGAAAGTTTATATTTTCCCTCTCCTGCCGATAATTCGATCATCAGCGTTGTCTGGTTGATATTGAAACCAACCGGGATGTCGGGAAATGTCTTTAATGTGTCAACAAGAATTTTAGCAGGAATAGCAATGGTTCCCGGGTCCTCAGACATATCGGGTTTTACTGTGACCCGCATGGTTGTTTCAAGGTCGGAGGAGGTGATAATCAAGGCGTCATCACTCAGTTCAAAAAGAAAATCATCCAGAATGGGCAAGGTGTTGTTGGTGTTAATTACTCCCAGAATAGCCTGAAGGTTTTTTAACAAAAGAGTACTGGAGATGATAAATTTCATGGCAGTTTATTTTTGTGAAAATTGTTCCAAATATACGACTTATAATCTGTTCTTACAAAATGGCATGCATTCGCTATAATTTGCCGGGGTCGGTGTGTTTCCTGCGGAATTCAAATTTCCGTTCCTCTCCTTTCAGCAATCTCATGATATTTTTCCGGTGTGTTACCGGGATAAACACAGCGACCCCCATTGACAAACCAACCAGGCCCGGGTGGCGGATACCCAACAGGAAAAAAACCACGAAGGGGAAGGCCAGCGATGCCAGAATAGATGAAAGTGAAACGAAATGGGTGGCAGCCAGGACAATAATAAAAACTGCAAGGACAACCAGGATGGCAAGCGGGAAAAGAGAGATAGCGGCGCCCGCAATGGTGCCCACCCCCTTTCCTCCTTTAAATCCGGAATAAACAGGAAATACGTGACCCAAAACAGCAGCCATGGCCATACCGATCCTGACATAAACCATCGTATCGTAAGATAATCCCGGAACCGGGAACCATATGGCGACCTGGACTGCCAACCACCCTTTGAACACATCGACGAGCATCACCGGGATACCGGCCTTATATCCCAAAACCCTGATAACATTGGTTGCACCGGCATTTCCACTTCCATGCTGACGAACATCGATGCCGTACAGCATTTTCCCGATCCAAACGGCCGATGAAACAGATCCCAGAAGGTAGGCCACAAGTACCTCCAATATGATATAAAATACAGTCATCTGTCAAAAAGTTAATTGATCATCATTTCAGGTTGCAAAGTAAAATAAATTCTGCATACCTATTGATTTTCCTCAGTTTGAAATTTTCTGAGAAAATCCCGCTTTTTTCTTTCTGTTGAAACAGTATAGGCAAATCCTTTTACCAGGTTACTTACCCGTTTTTGTTCCGATTTCGATTGAGCCTCTTTTCTGACAATATCATTGAATTCAAGATCAGAGGAAAGGGCTTGCAGAACATTGTTGCGGAAGTTGAAGAAAAACCACTCATCTTTGGATATTTCCAGATAAAATGTAAATTCATCCCCGTTCCTTTTCTTGGTGAATTCAATAATACCTTTGACATAACGGTTCATCTGGGTTTTGCCTATGCTTGCTATCCCAATATTTCCAAAGGAGACATATGAGGTGGTTATCGTATCCCATTTCATCTGCACATCTGCCAAAAACAAGGTACGCTCTAATGCTTCAGGGAATTTCTTATATCGCCCGAGGAGTTCTGCTTCGTTTTTCAACCGGTTGAATTCCTGAGAATCCAAAAGATTCTCCATCACCATGGTATAGGGTGGATGCATCAGGTTGACCCCGGGAAGGTTGCTCGATTCAATCTGGTTGCTGAATCGGGCCAATCCCTTTTCCGAAAATGGAAAATTGATGGTCATGGCCATTTTGATCCGGGTCGAATCGGGAATGATAAAATAATCGATCGTACCCCAATTCTCCATCTTCAGTGCCCCGGAATTCAGGCTCAGGTTGAGTTTACCTTCTCCCCGAACCATGCAATAACCCGTGTTGAGCGCAAGGTAATTCCCGTTAACCGTAAGGTTTTTCAGCTTTTCGGGCCTGGAAATGCGGAATTCAGCCGTGGGAACATTATATTCGATCAGGCCACTGGCCGAAACAATGGTAGTATCGCTGAAACTGATTTTTCTCCTGAAAAAAGAGGGACTGACTTTAACCTCGGTATTAAAAAACATGATTCCCAGGCTGATGGGTTCATTGGCCATGTTCTTCAAGGGCATGATCACCGGGATCTGGACATGATTGGGATCGATCGGGCTAACAAATTTCACCCATTCAGGCTTGGCAGTGAAGCAGTCGGTGATGACATGGAAACCACCATCGAAAATCAATTTTTTCTGGGCCGCATGAATGGATACATCTCCGGTAAAGGCGAATTCGGGACTCAACCTGAAATCCGACGAATCACTGATTACGCCCCTGGCAGCGGTATGCAAAAGGGTATCTGTTTCAACCCTGATGCGGTCAAAGTGGATTTTTTCCCTTACCCCCGTCCTGTCTATATAATCATAATCACCCTGACCCGTATAATTTTTCCTGGAGGAGATGGAAACTTCCGCGTTGTAAAACTGATGAAATCTGGATTTCGTATTGGCAATGATGATCGCATGGCTGAGGGTTTGCATCTGGGCATCCTTAAAAATGACCACCTTGCCTGAATCGGGATAGACGGCGGCATCAGCCACTTTGATGATCTTTACATCCCTGGCATTGATTACGTTCGTACGCAGGTTATAAATTGCTCTGGCCGCAAAAAATTTCAGGGAATCCTGAAGCGGGTGAACCGATACAAATTCAGCGCCGGTGTATGCCTGATTGATCAACTGAGTCAAACTCAGAGAATCGGGAATCTGTTTCATGCTCATCTCGTTGGCCAGGAGAATTTCTTCACTGTCGATCAGCCAGTCGAACCTGTCCATTGAACACACATACTTGTTAATCGGAAATTCCACCTTTGAAATACCGACATTGGATTTAAATTCCCCTTTACGCTTATCAAAATCAAAATGGGTCTGATAGTTTTTGGTCGATATAGTGAGGTCGGCCAGGTTATAGGATTTAATCCTGAAGTTGGCGATGAGTGCATCAAATGTTCTTCGCTGAAAGGTAAATCCCCTGGAATCCATTTCGGCATCCTTTATTTTTACATTGCCGCTTCCGCTGAGTTTCCGGGGTGTAAGTGAAAGGGATCCTGCAAAAGTTGATTGTTCATTGTACATTGCCATCTCCCTGGTTGTACTGGTGATGACAAGAGAATCTTTGTAGGGAAGCCAGAATTCCTTAATAGAATCGGCCTGGACAGCCGGGTACTCTACATCTCCACTCGCCTCAGCCATCCTGATATTGTTCGCCAGGGTCTTCATCGAGTCAGGCAGAAAAATGAAATCTGTTGAGACGGATGTTGAATTAAGGTACCGAAGCGTGCCATTGCCGCGCAATCCCTTGTCGCTCAAGTCAATTTTCGAAATAAATGTCCCTTTCCCGCCGTAAGTAGGAAACCCTGCCGAATCGGTTGCTTTCTCCAATCCCAGGGAATAATCAGGACGAACATTCAATGGCTTCGTAATCACCGGGAAGATACCGGCTGAGGTCAGGGCTCCGTTAAAATTAAGACTATCTGTGGCCACCACATCCAGGCTGTGGATGGTGAAGGGCTGAACTTCAAAGAAAAAATTTTCCTTTTTATAAACACCTTTTTGAATAGTGCCTTTGTTCCAGTAGACAAAAGCATTGTTACGGTTGGTGAATATGGGATATTCCTTGAGCGCTTTCAGTCCCGATTTATTCCCGGGATCATCGATAAGCAAATCACCACTGAGGTTGGTTATTGCGGTATTGACTTTAACCAGAGGGAAGGTACCGGTTTTGGGATCCAAGGTCTTACTTTTTACATAAAAAACCATTGAATCAACAAATGGCATATTGATCCTGAACTTATTGTATTCAAAAGAGCAATCGTGCGTGTAAAAATCAAACAGGCCGGCGATCATTTTTCCGGAAAAAACAAAGTCCATATCCTTTTTCAGCACAACCTCCGAATTCTTTGGATAGACCTGAACCTGTTGTGAATCACTCAGAACAACCATAGGCACTCCCTGGATTTTCAGGTCAAAGGTTTCAAGATTCAGTATTCCGTTAGCCGTATTGGTAACGAAAGAATTAAAAAAAATCACATCGTAATCAGCTTTGGCATCCCTGGCCTTGACATAATCATACAACTTGTTTTTGATCCGCGCCACTTTAGCCTCATAGTCATAAACCAGAAATCCTCTTGTAGCCAGGTTAAGTAATTGAACTTCGACCTGCTCGGCAGGTTTGTTCATGTACTGGGTTAAATCATCGAGGTTAAATTCCCTGGTCTTGTTTTGATCGGTGAAATATTTGATGAGGTTCAGTGGGTTTATCTCATCAATTCCTTTGAGTTTATCGTACCTGTGGAGGGAATAATAGCTACTTGATTCAAACACTGCTTTACTCTCCTTTGAAGGACCTTTCATCATCTCAAAATTGATTTTGGGTTCTCCGACATTCCAGTAAAGTGCTTCGCAATAGATTTCTATCTTATGAAATGAATCGAACCACGGACTTATAACTGCAGTCCGTTCATCTTTGGTAAATGAAAGTTCTCTGTTCCCGTGCGTGGCCGTTTTACTATCAAGGTATTTCATCTGGAGACCCGGGTGAAATATCGAGTCGTTTTCATGGTAAATGGTGACCGAAGCCATTCCCGAATTGATCCGATCGGGCCGGATAACAAAGGTTTCAGAAGATGCGACGACAAAATCCTTCCCATCCTTTTTAAAAAACAACCTGGCATGTACAAACCTGTCCCCGGTTCCTATGATACGGCTCCCTTCCATGGAAAAACCACCGAGATAATCAATGTTGCTGAATAAATTCCGGATCCCGATCATATGGTTGTATGATGAAAACCGGGGATAGGATGCTTTTTCCTCAGTGACATCGGCCAGTATTTTATCAATATAGCGCCCCAGGATGGGAGAGGGTAAATATTGCTTGTGGGTGAACCTGACCGAATCTGCCGAAAACTTCGAGAACCTCATCTGGATCTCATATTTCGAAAGGCTGGCGAAAATCTTATCCGGATTTTCTCCTGCCCGCTGCCAGTTTACCGTTCCCCCCTGTCCCTTCCACAGTGTGGATGATGGATAGTACACCCCGCTGGTCGCATATATATTCAGGCTGTCATCATTGGCATAGCAAACCAGGTCAGACTTGGGAAAATCGATCTTCGGCACGGTATCAAAGGCAAATTCGTACGACGAAGTTTTGATTTTCCATCGCGTGGTCGGTGATTTGTAAACCAGGCATTCGGCAAAGAGGTTGGTGGTCGCCTCGACGAATGCCAGGAATTTCCGGCTGTTTTTATCCGCCACCAGTTTTAACAGGATATCGGACCATGCGTTGAAACGGGCAGCAGGTTGCTTGGTGCTGAGAATGAGGTTGAGTACATTGATATAACTGAAAAAATCGGGATAGGGGCGTGTTTTTTTTCTCGCCATTTCATTGAAAATCGAATAGATGATCTTTTTATCCGCAAAGGAAAATTTCTCCTGTTTCCAGTTCTGGAAAAAGATCTCTATGGAAGGTGTAATGATTTTTTTTTCGTTGTCAGCGAGATTTCCGAATATGGAATTCAGTTCCATGGCAAATTTCGCCGAATCACCGGAAAAATAGAGCCGCTTCTGACCGTACATAACCAACGACAGAAAGGCAAAGAGGCCTAGCAGCAATAATTTCTTAAAATCATGGCCAAAACTTCTGTTCATTTTATAAATTTGGCACCCACCCAATCATTATTTACCTGATGGCAGATATACTGCAACCCTGTCTGTGCCGACACCTCCCGGATCTGGTCAAGATCGCGGGTATAGAATCCGCTTACAAGCAGCACTCCGCCGGGATTCAAAAACCTGACATAGACCGGAATGTCAGCGAGTAAAACGTTGCGGCTGATATTCGCAATGATCAGATCATATCCCTGTGATGGTATGGATGAGGCATCGCCCTGGATAACCACGACGGAAGATGCATCATTTTTTTCCATGTTGTCAAGGGCATTGGTAAAGGCCCAGTCGTCATGGTCAATGGCCACAACCGCACCGGCAGCCATCTTGTGGGCGAGAATTGCCAGCACACCGGTCCCACAACCCATATCGAGCACCCGCTTCCCTGTTAGATCCTCTGCAAGAAGCAACTCCAGCATGAGGGAAGTAGTTTCGTGATGGGCGGTTCCAAACGACATTTTCGGTTCGATCACTATGTCGTACCGGATTTCAGCTATGGGGGCGTGAAAGGGAGCACGCACCTGGCATTTACCGGCAATGGTTACCGGTTCGTAAGCGCTTTCCCATATCGCATTCCAGTTCTGGACTTCGACTTTTTTCAGTCCGGAGGTGACTCCGTGACCGGCCGAAAGCTGCCTCAGATATTCGTTGACCGGGCCTTCGTTAAACTCATCTTCACGGATATAACCCTGGATTCCCGTATCGGTTTCCATAAAACTTTCAAATCCCATTTCAGCGAGTTGGGCCATGGCAATTTCAGGGTCAAGATCCCCGAAATTGGCCATATTCAGTTCGAAATAATCCATGGTTAAAGGGCTGAAACAATCTGCATGAATTCATCTGCTTTGAGCGAGGCGCCCCCGATCAATCCACCATCCACATCGGGTTGGGCGAAAAGTTCCGCGGCATTTTTCCCGTTACAGCTTCCGCCATATAAAATCGTTGTCCCTGCTGCAGTTTTGGCATCATATTTTTCGGCAATCAATCCCCTGATAAAGGCATGCATCTCCTGAGCCTGTTCCTTGGTAGCTGTAACGCCTGTACCAATGGCCCAAACCGGTTCATAGGCAATGACTACTTTCCGGAATTCCGCTACCGGAAGATGGAAGAGTGATTCAACCAACTGGGCAGTCACCACCGAAAAATGCTGTTTGGCCTCCCTTTCTGCCAGTACTTCGCCACAGCAGAATATCGGATGGACTTCATTTTTGAGCAAAGCATCCACTTTCCGTAACAGGAATTCGTGGCTTTCGTTGAAATGTTTACGCCGTTCCGAATGGCCGATGATGCAATAGGCCACTTTCAGTTCCTTCAGCATCAGGGGGCTGATCTCACCCGTAAAGGCTCCTGAATCCTCAGGATAGATATTCTGGGCGCCTACTTTGAAATTGGATTCAAAGGCAACATCCATGGCCATTTCCAGGTAGAGCGCCGGCGGGCAGAGGATCACCTCTGCATTGGATAATTTGACATCATCGAGGGCATCCGCGATCTCGGTGATCAGTGTTTCTGCTTCAGAAAAGGTTTTATTCATTTTCCAGTTCCCGGCAACAATCTTCTTTCTCATATCCATTTTATTTTGTTAAAGTATAAATTCAGTTTTCAGTTAAAAAGTCAACAATAAAAAAAATTCACGCGTTACGTACTTCAATGCAATCTGATCCTCGGGTCCAGCAAACCATAAATAATATCGACGAAAAAATTAATGATGATCAGGATGATGGAGATAAACAGCACAGCCCCCATCACCACGGGAAAATCATATTTTTCAAGGGCATTCACGATAACCACCCCGATTCCCTTCCAGTCGAAAACAAACTCGACAAACACGGCACCGGCAAGAAGTGAGGCGAGCCAACCTGAGATGGCCGTGACTACAGGGTTCATCGCATTTTTAAGAGCATGTTTCATGATGATCCTTGATTTGCTTAACCCTTTTGCCCTGGCGGTTCTGATATAATCCTGGGTCATCACCTCCAGCAACGAATTCCTCGTAAGTTCCACGATAATGGCCAGGGGACGGATCCCCAGCGTAAAGGCGGGAAGGATCAGGTTTTTGAGCTCAAGAAATGATCCGCGCCCGTAATCATCCACCCCGTAAAGGCTTCCCGACATATTCAAGCCGGTGAACCTGACCAGCACAAAGGCAAAGATCCAGGCATTGAGGATGGCCACAAAAAAGGAGGGTAACGACATTCCGAGCACAGAGAAAACGAGTGAAATCCGGTCGACCAGGCTGTTTTTATAGATAGCGCATACGATGCCAATGGCAATCCCGAACAGGATGGCGAAGGCCATGGCCACACAAGCCAGGATGATGGTGTTCACAAAACCCTCGGCCAAAATCTCCGATACATTCCTTTTCGATTGGTATGACCGGCGCAGGTAAGGTTCCTTCAGCACAAGCGAAGAACTTCCGACAGAGATCAGCCGGATGGTCTTTTCATACTTGGAGGGATCGAGGAACCAGAAGCTTTTGGTGTCGCGGACATTGTGAATCGAAACCGGGGAAAGGTCATTCAGATAATTGACAAACTGGATGGCAAGCGGTTTGTCGCGGCCAAGGTCTTTGTTGATCGCCTCGACGGAAGCTACATCTGCACGTTGTCCAAGCATCATGCGTGCCGGGTCACCCGGCAGGACATTGAAAAGAAAGAATACGACCACTATGACTCCGAACAGAACAAGAATACCGTACCAGAATCGTTTTAAAATGAATTGTCTCATGAAACAATTTACATGCTGTCTCTCACTTTTTCAGATACTTCTGCTTAACCGCATCATAAGATTGGAAATCGCGGAATCCCCATTTGGCCAGCACGATACCATCTTTCAAAATCAGGAGGCCGGGATTGGACCGAACCATGGTTTTTAGTACAACATCATCGGCATTGTAATAGTTAAATGCCGTTCCATTGGCAATACGGAACTGTTTAATTTCTCCCGGAGGGGAATTGGTGAGGCAAATGAAAGAGTACCCATCCGTGGCAGCCTTTTTATAGAAAAGAAGGATCTTATGAAAACCCTCCCGGTGCGCCTTGTTCAGATCATAGGCCACCAGGATGAACTGGTAATCGGGATTATTCAGAATGGCGGAGGTGAAATCCATACCGTTCTCATCCTCTACGCGCAAGGCCATATCCTGGTTTTTATTCGGATCATCGACGCGCTGGCTTTTAAAGATCCAGTTTGCAAGCCACACCGAATCATTCCACGGGTAATCCGGTGATACATATTCCTTTTCCTCTCCCGTCAGTTTATTTTTATAGGTCACATAAAATTTCACGGGCAGGGTCTCTTTTTTATTTACGCGGTTTCCAACCTTCCAGTCCATGAAATCGATGATCGGTAGGTGCCGGTAGCAATAAATTGACAAGGCGGAGAAGGCAACAGCAATAATAACCAACAGGGTAAAATCACCCCACGAAGGTAATAGGCTTCTGAATTTCTTCCGCCAGATGAATATGGGCACAACAAAACCCATCAGGATGATATTTTTAATGAAAGTTTGGATATTGGTGAGTTTCAGTGCTTCACCAAAGCATCCGCAATCGGGGACAAGGTTGTATACTGCATCGAAAAAAGTCAGCACCGTAAAGTAGATCATCATGGCCAATAAAACCCAGGCCATTTTACGGATCCAGAGATTGAACAGGAGGCTGATTCCGACTAAAAATTCAAGAACACATAAAAAAATGGTCAGGTAGAGGCTGAATTGCATAAACCATGGAATATTGAAGGCCAGAAAATAATCTTCCATCCTGTAAACAGTGCCCAACGGATCAATGGCCTTGACAAACCCCGAGTAAATAAACACAAGTCCAACAAGAATCCGGAAAATAGTTCTTAGAATTTTCATACCTCTTTCCATATTTCTGAGGCTAAAATTAACAATTTTCTCGGTTTTGGTCGTACTTTTGGGCAGCATTTTTAACAAAGAAATGAACAAACTTTTTTGGGAGACAAAAGAATTGGATCTTGCAATCCCGCTGGTAATGGGGATCCTGAATATCACCCCCGATTCTTTTTTCGACGGAGGCCGGTACACGACCCTCCATGACCAGTTGAACCATGCGGAGAAGATGATCCGCGACGGGGCTTCTATCATCGATATCGGGGCGGTTTCGACCCGGCCGGGATCAGCCGAGGTGAGTGAATCATTCGAAATTGAACGGCTGCTCCCTGCCCTGAAATCCATCCGTAAACACTTTCCCGATTGTTTCATTTCGGTGGACACATTCCGTGCATCCGTTGCCAGGGCGGTCATTGCTGAAGGGGCCGACATGATAAATGATATTTATGGTGGCCGGTTTGAAAAAGGAATGCTCGACACCATGGCCACGTTAAATGTGCCGTACATACTCATGCACATGCAAGGCAGACCGCAGAACATGCAGCAAAATCCCGGGTACACCGATGTGGTTGCTGAGGTCACCTATTTTTTCGAAAAACAGCTTGACCTTTGCCGGGAGAAAGGGATACGGCAGGTTTTGGTTGACCCAGGGTTCGGGTTCGGGAAATCGGTTGAACATAATTTCGCCCTGCTTGAACACCTCGACGGGTTCAAATCGTTTGGGATGCCTGTTGTCGCGGGACTTTCCCGCAAATCAATGATTAACCGTGTGTTGAAGATCACTCCGGGTGAGGCCGGGAATGGCACGACCGTGCTGAATACCATTGCGCTGATGAAGGGAGCCGACATTTTGAGGGTCCATGATGTCAAAGAGGCGATGGAGGCTGTCAAACTGGTGAACCAACTCAGTTAACCGGAATTTGCTACCTTTGAATCCGGAAAAGTTATACCTACTATGTTTCTTATTGGCCTGTTCAGTCTTCGCATCGTCGACATCATCGATATACTTGTATTTGCAATTCTGTTGTATGAGATCTACAATCTCGTAAAAGGGACAGCGGCCATCCGGATCTTTATCGGGATCATCGCGGTATATATCCTCTGGAAAGTTGTCAAAGCATTGCAGATGCAATTGCTTACCGAGATTCTCGGTCAATTTATCAGCGTGGGTGTTATTGCCCTGATTGTGGTGTTCCAACCCGAAATCAGGCAGTTCCTGCTGTTGGTGGGAAATACGAGGATCATTAAAAACCAGCGAAAGCGGTTCCTCTTCTGGCGTTTTAAGATCAACAACCCTGTCACCCTGAACATTGATAAAATTGTCATGGCTTGTCAGAAAATGTCGGAAACCAAAACGGGTGCATTGATCGTTATCTCACAGCAAAATGAGCTTAATCAATACATTGCAACGGGACAGCCTGTTGATTGCAAGATCTCGGAGGTCATGCTGGAGACCATTTTCTTTAAGAACAGTCCCCTGCATGATGGTGCAGTGATCATCACCGGCGATCATATCCGCGCGGCAAGATGCATCCTTCCGGTTTCAAACAAAGAGGGCATTCCACCCTATTACGGGCTGCGTCACCGGGCTGCAGTTGGAATTACTGAGAAATCAGATGCCATCGCCATTATTGTCTCGGAAGAGCGGGGACGGCTTGCCTATAGTTATGAAGGCATACTGTATGAAAACATTACACCTGCCAACCTGTCGACGGCGCTGGTAAGCCTGTTCAAATAATGAAGCGGGCATCCACAAAAAGGATGCACACCATCAACCCCAAGTTCCGGATTTTTACCACTTTTTGGTCTTTTTCATCTTTGCCAGCGAATCAGCACGACGGGCACTGTCGGCTTTCGCTTTTGCTTCAAATTCCCTGACAATCATTTCTGGTGTTTTCCCCAGGTTCTGGAGTGCCAGCTTGGCATCCTTTGTAAAATCATTCGATGGATATTTCTCGATGAATATCGTATAGGTCTCCCTGGCTTTGTCAAGATCATGCATCAGGTTTTCATAAACAAAAGCTTTGAAGAACATGCACATGGCTGCTTTTGGCTTATCGGGATATTCCTGGATATATTGATCGAAAAACACCAGCGCCTTTTTCCCGTCGCCAGCGTTCATGGCCAGATTGGCTGCCTTGAATACGTACCCGGCCGACAGGGAATCCTGGGGATATTCCTTGATGAATTCCATGTAGAAGGCAACCAGGCTGTCTGATTTTTCCCTGTTAAAGCTGACAACATCAGGGGAGAAGAGACTTTTTTCCATGACATTGATGCGGCTGACAGATTTTTCGCGCGATGGTTTGCAGCCCGTCACCAATACAATTGAAATAAAGAGAAGGGTAATGATCTGATTTTTCATAGGGTTGATTTTTCTGTTTTTAACCTGAACCTTAGCAGGGAGATTCTATCTTCTCCCTTTTTTAACTTGAGGAAAGAGCATTTTATATGACACCTCAACATTTCCTTTGCTGATATCAGAAAGTCTTCGTTTGAGCAACATCTTTTTCAGGGAGGGAATGCGGTCGACGAACACAATGCCTTCAATGTGATCGTATTCATGCTGAACGACCCGTGCAATAACCCCATCGAACCGCTCATCATGTTCTACGAAATTTTCATCCAGGTACCTGATATATATAACAGGTTTTCGCATAATGTCCTCCCTTAACCCGGGAAAACTGAGACAGCCTTCGTTGAATGAATATTCCTCTCCCTCCTCTTTGTATATTTCTGCATTGATCAAAACCTTTTTAAAAAATTCCGTTTCAGGGTACTTTTCCATAAAGGCAGAGGCATCAATCACAATTAGCCGGATGGACCGGTTCACCTGCGGTGCGGCCAATCCCACGCCATCTGACTGGTACATGGTCTCCCACATATTTTCGATAAACCCCTTCAAATCGGGAAAATCTGAAGGAATTTCTTCCGCTACTTTTTTTAACACCGGATGTCCGTATGCAACAACTGGCAAAATCATACAATCTTGGTTAAATGTCTACTGAATGAATAAAATGGGAAAAATAATTCATGTTCCGGCGCTCACTTTTTCCATATACGACTGCAGGATTATCGTTGCACTTACCGTATCAACCAGGGCTTTATCCTGACGCACTTTTTTCTTCATTCCTGCTTCCAGGATAGCGCGAGAGGCCATCAGCGAAGTAAAGCGTTCATCCATCCGCACCACCGGAATGGCCGGAAAAGCAGCCCTGAGCGTGTGAATAAAGGGTTCAATGAAAACTGCCGATTCCGAGGCCGTGTTGTTCATCTGTTTCGGTTCTCCCACCACGAAACACTCTACCTGATTATTTCTCAGGTAATCCCTCAGATAGTCAAGCACATCCATCGACCGTACCGTGGTCAAACCCGTGGCAATGATCTTGAGTTCATCTGTCACGGCAAGGCCGGTCCGCTTCTGTCCGTAATCAATCGCAACAATCCTGCCCATCCTTCAATTTTGGTGCAAAGCTACGAAGATTTGAAATTTTTAGCTAATTTTGGAATGCAGAAAATGTCTCCATACTCATGACCAATCTTAAACAAATCATTGAATCAGCCTGGGATGACCGCGAGTTACTGAAGGTATCCGGAACAAAGGAGGCAATTTCTGAAGTAGTTGATCAGCTTGACCAGGGCTGTCTGCGTATTGCAGATTTCAAAGAGGGGGAATGGGTCACCAATGAGTGGATCAAAAAGGCTGTGATACTTTACTTTCCCATCCGCAAGATGGAACTGACCGAGGTGGGGCCATTTCAATTCTATGATAAAATCCCGCTGAAGACAAACTGGGATAAACTGGGTGTCCGTGTGGTGCCTCACGCGATTGCCCGCTATGGATCATTCATAGCTCCCGGGGTGGTGATGATGCCCTCATACGTCAATATCGGGGCTTATATTGACACGGGAACCATGGTTGATACCTGGGCCACAGTAGGATCATGCGCCCAGATCGGAAAGCACTGCCACCTGAGCGGTGGTGTTGGCATTGGCGGGGTGCTCGAACCGGTCCAGGCAGCACCAGTGATCATTGAGGACCACTGTTTCCTCGGCTCGCGGAGTATCGTGGTGGAGGGGGTCCGCCTGGGCCGTGAAGCTGTGCTGGGCGCCAATGTAGTGTTAACCGGTTCGACCCGGATCATTGATGTTTCATGTGATACGCCTGTTGAATATAAAGGATATGTTCCTCCCCGTTCCGTGGTGATCCCCGGTACCCTTCCCAAAAAATTCCCGGCAGGTGTTTACCAGGTCCCCTGTGCCCTGATCATCGGGCAGCGCAAGGAATCAACCGACATGAAAACATCATTAAACCAGGCATTACGGGACTTTGACGTGGCTGTGTAAATGAAAAAAATCCTGGTAATTCAAACGGCCTCCATCGGAGATGTTATCCTTGCTACACCGGTGCTTGAAAAATTGCACCAGTACTTTCCTGAAGCAAATATTGACATCCTGGTAAAAAAGGGAACTGAAACTCTTTTTGCAGGCCATCCATTCCTTCATGAAGCGCTTACCTGGGATAAGCAATCCCACAAATACCGCAACTTTGATAAACTGATGCACCAGGTCTGGTTCGCGAAGTATGATCTCGTTGTGAATATGCAGCGGTTCTTCCTCACGGGGTTGATGACCGGGGTCTCTCGTGCCGGGATGCGAATCGGGTTCGATAAAAATCCATTGTCGTTTCTCTTCTCGCACAAGATCACGCATAAGATCGGGCAGGATATTCATGAAATCGAGCGTAACCTGTTCCTCATCAGCGCGATCACCGACAATGAAAGGACCATGCCACGAATCTATCCGGGTCCCACCGATTTTAACCAGGTGGCCCCATTTAAAACCGGATTGTATTATACTCTTTCCCCTGCATCACTATGGTTCACAAAGCAGTTCCCGGCAGAAAAGTGGGTCGGGCTGGCAAAGCTGATATCTCCGGATGCAGCCGTTTACCTCCTTGGTTCTCCCGGCGATTCTCCCCTTTGTGATGAAATAATCAGGCAGGCGAACCATCCGGCCATGAAAAACCTTGCTGGCCAACTTACCTTCCTGCAATCGGCCGCCCTGATGAAGGATGCACGAATGAATTTCACGAACGATTCGGCCCCCATGCACCTGGCTTCTGCTGTCAATGCGCCGGTCACCGCCATCTATTGTTCTACTATTCCCGGTTTCGGTTTCGGACCACTTTCAGACAATTCCCGGGTTGTGGAGATCGCAGAAAAACTGCCTTGCCGGCCATGCGGACTCCATGGTTACAGGTCATGCCCGGAGAAACATTTCAGGTGTGCTTTGGGGATCACCAACGATCAGCTCGCTGCTCATCTGTAGCTAAAATTTCCTGTTTTTCTGAAACCTGCCATCCATGGGCAATTTGTCACTAACTTTGCACGTTATTTTGCAGACTGGTTTTTATTAATGTATGTCAATAGCAGAAAAGGAAATATTGGTTTGTCTCAACGTATTGGCCGGAGGAGGAACGTTGTTGTATCCTTCCGATACCATCTGGGGTATTGGCTGTGATGCTACGGATCCCCTGGCAGTGGATAAGGTTTACCGGCTGAAAAGAAAGATTGAACGCAAAAGCCTGATCATTCTGCTCGATGAAGCAAAAAAAATCAGGGATTATGTCTCCGTGGTTCCTGACATTGCATGGGATCTTCTTAAAAGTGTTGACACCCCGCTGACCATCATCTATCCCGATGCGAAAAATCTTGCTGCAAATGTGATTGCCGATGATGGTTCCGTTGCCATCCGCGTCGTTAAAAATGATTTTTGCAGGAGACTTATCAGAAAATTCGTTAAACCCATCGTGTCCACTTCTGCAAATATTTCAGGTCACCTGCCTCCCAGGGGCTTTAAAGATATTGAAATCGAAATCATTAAAGGTGCCGATCATGTAGTTGATGAATCGCTTGATCAACTTCAGCAGGTCAAAGCCTCCAGAATCATCAAACTTTTTCTGAATGGAGAATTCAGAATTATCCGTCATTAACTTTACATTGAAATCCCTTGATAAATAAATTAATCTTCTCAATAATATTGGTGGTCCTGCTATTTTCTGAGGCCCGGGCGAATGGTGATCCAATCGATAAATTAAAAAAGTTTACAATCAGTGGAAAGATCAGGGACCATCGCAGCGGTGAAGCCTTGCTTGGAGCCACTATTTTTGTCAAAGAACTGAAAACGGGCACAGTCACAGATCTTTACGGCAATTATTCACTTACGCTGAATGAAGGAAACTACACACTTCAGTTTTCCTATATTGGGTTTACCACGGTCGATAAACGGATTGAACTCAATAAGGACATTCTGTTCACCCTCGAACTTGAACCGCAACAGCACCAGCTGAAGGAGGTGGAGATCACGAGTGAAAAAAATGATAAAAATGTTGTAAAACCCGAGATGAGTACCTTCCGGATGGATATCAAGACCATCCAGCGGATCCCTGCGCTGATGGGAGAGGTTGACATTATCAAGGCCATCCAGTTGCTTCCCGGGGTGCAATCGGTGGGCGAAGGATCAAGCGGATTCAGTGTCCGCGGCGGCGCACCCGATCAAAACCTGATCCTCCTGGACGAAGCCACAGTTTACAATGCATCACACCTGATGGGTTTTTTCTCCGTATTCAACAACGATGCGATCAAGGATGTAAAACTGTACAAGGGGGATATCCCCGCAAATTACGGGGGGCGCCTGGCCTCAGTGCTCGATGTCCGTATGAATGAAGGGAATTCAAAGAAATTTGAAGTCAACGGGGGCATAGGGATCATTGCCAGCAGGCTTACGGTCGAAGGGCCCATCGTGAAAGACAAAGCATCGTTCATCCTTTCGGGACGCCGGACCTATGCGGATATTTTCCTCCCGCTCTCTTCCAATAAAGCACTCCAGAACAACCGGCTCTACTTTTATGATCTGAATGCCAAGGTAAACTACCGGATTGACGACAATAACCAGGTGTTTTTATCAGGCTATTTTGGCAGGGATGTTTTTAAAAATGGTTTTGCCGGAATGAAATGGGGCAATGAAACGGCCACCGTCAGGTGGAATCACCTGTTTACAAAGCAGCTGTTTTCAAATTTCTCTCTCATCTACAGCAATTACCTGTATAATCTCGGCACCGCTGAAGGAAACAACAACTCCTTCGACTGGGTCTCAAACCTGCGTGATCTTGGACTTAAAGGCGACTTCAGCTATTACCTGAATACCAAAAACACCATCAAGTTCGGCGCTTCGGTCATCTACCACATGTTCAACCCGGGATGGGCCAAGGGAACAGGCGATCAGACCGTATTCGCCGATGTCAAGGTCCCCAACAGTTTTGCGTTTGAAACAGGAGTTTATGCGAGCAATGAACAAAAATTAGGGGACCACTTTACGGTAAAATACGGTTTGCGGTTTTCCATGTTCCAGAACACCGGACCGGGGACCGTGTTCCATTATGATTCAGCCTACAAGGCCACCGATTCCACCGTCTACAAAGCGGGAGTTCTTTATAACACCTATGTAGGCCTGGAACCCCGTCTTGGACTGCTTTATGATTTTAACAGCAAGCACTCGGTAAAAGCAAGCTATGCCAGGACCAACCAGTACCTTCAGCTTGCCCAGAATTCAACCGTAGGGACACCGCTCGATATTTGGTTTCCGGCCAGTCCGAATGTCAAACCACAGGTTGCCGACCAGGTTGCCGTAGGTTATTTCAGGAATTTCCGCAGGAATACCATCGAGACCTCGGTGGAGGCCTATTATAAATGGATGAGAAATGTGGTAGACTTCAAGGATTTTGCCCAGCTGCTGCTCAACAACAAACTGGAAGGTGAGATCCGCACTGGGAAGGCCTGGTCCTACGGTATTGAATTTCTCGTCAGGCTCAACGAAGAGAAGATCAACGGATGGATCAGCTATACATACTCCCGTACCTTCCGCCAGATCAATGGGATCAATGACAACAACCCCTACCCTGCGCCATACGACAAACCAAACAATATCTCGGTTGTCCTGAATTATGTCATCAGCAAACGTTTTACCGTTTCCGCCAACTGGGTTTATGCAACCGGGGCACCGGTTACCTTCCCGACCGGAAGGGCCGAGATCGGGGGAAAGATCGTGCCTATTTATTCTGACCGGAATCAATACCGGTACCAGGATTACCATCGTCTCGACCTGTCCCTAACGTTCTTCAGCAAGCAAGTCCCCGGCAGGAAGTTCAACTGGGACCTGAATTTTTCAGTTTACAATGCATACAACCGGCACAATACCTGGTCATTAAATTTCACCCAGGACAACCTGAATCCGAATGTCACTTATGCCGAGAAGGTTTATCTCTTCGGAATCATCCCTTCTCTCACCTTTAATTTTCATTTCAACAATGATTAGGAAAATCCTTCATATTGTCGTGCTCGCTCTGCTGACCGCAGCCTGCACAGAGAAAATCGACATCAAGCTCGACAGCACCTATACCAGGTTGGTGGTGGATGGCAACATTGAATCCGACACCGGTGCCTATTCCGTGACCCTGACCAAATCGGCCGACTATTTTTCAAATGAGCCTGTACCGAGGGTGGTGGACGCGGCTGTATGGATCACTGATGGTCCGAATACTTATTTAATGCAAGAAACTAAAAAAGGCATCTCAGGGATTTACGAAACAGACCCGGATTTTGCAGGTCACAAAGGCAATACCTACACGCTTCATGTCGAACTGCCGGAAGCCATAGCCGGAAAATCAAGCTTTGAAGCCTCATCCTATCTCCCATCGGTCACTCACCTCGATTCCATAAGGGCTGTGTTCAATCCCGACATTGGTAAGAAGGGAATCTGGACGATCAAATTGTGGACCCAGGAGCCAGGGGACGAGATCAATTTTTATCTTTTCAATCTTTATAAGAACGGTAAACTGCTGACCGACACCATAACGAAAAAGGTTATTTCCGATGATAAATTCTTCAATGGAAGCTACATGAACGGCGTCGTTGTCATGTATATCAACAATGATCATCCCTGGGAAACCCTCCATACAGGTGACACGGTCATGCTTCAGATGTCGGGAATTACCAAAGAGTATTATGATTTCATAGACGAGATAAAGCAATCCGGTTTTAACATCCCGTTTTTCAGTGGTCCTCCGGCGAACGTGAAGGGAAATGTGAACAACGGAGGAGTCGGGTTCTTTGCAGCCTATTCAAACAGCTTTGCAAAATCGATCGTGAAATAACGGGCGGTCCTAAGGGATGCGCCTCCGCGACTTCATGATTCGGGCATTATACGTGTCAATACAAACATAGATTAAAATGAAAAGATCACATTCATCCATGGTATTTTTACAATTCCTGTGCATCGCCATCCTTATACCGGGGCTTGCCTGGTCGCAGGAAAACGGGAAAAAACTGGTTGGTTCATGGGCCGGGCCCATTAAAATCCAGGGAATAGAAATCAGGCTGGTCATGAATGTTTCATTCAATGAAGCCGACAGCCTGATCGTCACCTTCGACAGTCCCGATCAGGGAGCAAAGGGAATTCCAACCAGCAAGGTAGCCTTCAGGGAAGATTCCGTTTTCGTATCCTCAAAAAAAATCTCGGGGAAGTTCAGCGGAAAGATCAAAGCTGACTTCACCTCGATTTCAGGATCATGGCGGCAAGGGGGCATGTCTTTTCCTCTTGAGCTGATCAAACAGGAGAAGCCGGTTACGGTGAACCGGCCCCAGGAACCCAAACCCCCGTTCCCTTACCGCTCTGAAGAGGTCGTCTTCAGAAATAATTTGGGTGGCTTCGATCTTGCCGGGACGTTAACCATCCCAGAAAAGAAGGGCCGTTATCCGGTCGTTATCCTGGTTTCGGGGTCAGGGCCCCAGAACCGCGATGAAGAATTTCTTCAGCACAAACCATTTCTTTTGCTGGCAGATTACCTCACCAGGGAAGGAATTGCCGTTCTCCGCTATGATGACCGCGGAATTGCCAAATCGGGCGGAGTATTCAACACAGCCACCACCCTCGATTTTGCGACTGATGCTGAAGCTGCACTCGATTTTTTAAAGAAACAACCTGAGATTGATACGACCCGCATCGGTATTTTGGGCCACAGTGAAGGCGGAATCATTGCCCCCATCGTCGCATCACGGCATCCGGAGGTGGCCTTTATAATCCTGATGGCCGGACCCGGACTTACCGGAGATCAGATTGTGACCATGCAGGCCGTTCTGATCAGCAGGGCTGAAGGGATGGAAGAGAAGACAATCCGGTTCAATGAAAAATTGAACAGGGATATTTTTTCAGCTGTGAAAAAAAATCAGGATAATGCAAAAGCCGAAAAAAAGATCCGTGCTTTATTCGCCAGTGCAGATAAAAAATACAGGTCGGATACAAGTTACCATAAACTGACGGAAGCAGAATTGGCAGGACAAATAGCCAATATCACCTCACCCTGGTTTCGTTGCTTTCTAACCCTCAACCCCGAAGAATATCTTTCGGAAGTAAAGTGCGCCTTGCTGGCCATCAATGGCAGCCTCGACCTCCAGGTCCCTCCAAAAGAGGATCTTCAGGCAATTGAAAAAGCACTGATCTTCGGTGGAAACTCCCGTTACACCATAGAAGAACTTCCGGGATTGAACCATCTTTTTCAGACAGCTAAAACCGGAAGTCCATCAGAATACTCAAAAATTGAAGAGACCATTTCACCCGTGGCCCTTGAGGTGATCGGGAAGTGGATTCGAATGACCAATGACCAATGACCAATGACCAATTACCAATAAAAAGTAACTCCATTACTCCATTACTTCATTACTCTGTTACTTCTTACCTTGATACCTTGTTACCCTGTTACCTAATTATTTGCATCCTCTTCGCTTCCAGCATCCGGCCATTGCTGACCAGCCGGTAGATATACAAACCATTCTGCAACGAGGCAGTATTGACCTGAATGTTTGTTGTTCCGGTTTTAACCTGGTATGTTGAAAGTCTTCTTCCTACCATATCGGTAATTTCCAGAGTCATTGGATGATCAACAGAGGATAGTTCAATGGTAGTATGATCGCTGGCCGGATTTGGAAAATTCCGGCCAAGATAGGTGGCGCTGGTATTTAGATGTTCATTCACACCAACCCCTTCCATGAACCAGGCATAGGTTTTACCGATAACGTCGTTCCTGACATCTGCATTCTGAACCATTTCAAGTCCCACACCAAAATAGACAACTTTCGCCTCACCCTTGGTTGATTTAACTGCACAGATTTTGGTTTTTGTGGTATTGTAGTAAAACACTGCGGTGGCATTATCAAGCGGTGAGATCTGATCGGGGTACATGTTTCCGCCATAAACATCTACAATATTTGAGGTCGCGGTGGTTCCATAGATCGGATCATCGGTATTGGCAACGAGTTTATTATTGGCCGTGCTGCCATCATCAATAAAGGCAGCTTTCAGATAGCTGGTATATAAATCCTTTGTTTCAGGTGTGCCATGGCTTCCAGTAGCGCCACTCATGATATCCCAGCCAATATCCTGTCCCGAAACCAGGAGGTTTCCACCACGGTCAACAAATGCTTTTGCCGCTATGGCTTCCGGATCAGTGAAAGCAGGAAAGGTCCATGCGCAATTGTAGAAAATATTCAGGACTTCAGTAAGGATGCCGGCGGCATCGGCCTGAACAAAAATGTTCGATTTGATCGTAGCCAGGTTGTTACATCCGGCAGCAGCCAATCCCGCCTGGTATACATCCTGGTGAAGGGTGGCATAATTGTCGCCGGCCGCATTGACCAGTAAGGTCTGCACATTCGACATAACCTGCACGGTGATATATTTGGTTGGTGCATTTGGATTATTCACTGAGGAGAGTTCAAAAGTATAGGGTTCAAAACTTGCAGGTGATCCTGGTGTTACATGAAGAACCAGGGGTTTGGATGTCCCCTTTTCAAGATCGACCAGTGTGCTGTCGGTGAAAGTTTGTCCGTCAATTTCAAATTCGGAAGTCCAGCCTGAAGGCGGATTTGATACAAGCTTTATTTTAAAGGACTCTGTTCCGGCCAGGTTACTGTTGGCCAGCAGGTCGAAATTCGTTATCACACCCGGCTGTCCAAGTTTCAGGGCTGCATCTGCTATGGTGATGTCGCCTATGTATAGGTTGGTGCCGTCAATTGCAGTCACCACATCTCCAGTAAGGATCTCCTGATGGCTCTGGGCTACATACACTGCGACTTCGCAGTTTTCCACAACGCAGGGAACGTTGTTATACCCGGCAGGGATCGTATAAACATAGGTTCTTTCGACCAATGAACCCTGGGTGGTAGTGGTTACCTCATCACCCCACTGACCAGTTAGAAAATAGCGCAGCATTTCCATGTGTTCATAGTTATTCCCGGCGCCGCCCCCTGTCTGGGGACCGAAAATATGATTCTGGATAAGTGCTATATTGATGAAATTGGAGGGGGTTGCACTGTTGGCAGTATAATATAATTCCACATGAACAGTCAATTCGCGTGAAGTGGCATTATAGGAGGTTTCAACCCCCACATTCACAGGGGAGGACTGCTGCAGAATGACTTCAGAGTTTGCTGTCCAATCACCACGTCCAAGTGCCGTGGTGGTTCCGGTGAAAATATGCCGGTTAACGGTACCCGACGGATAGCCTGTAAGTCCGGTCTGATTTGCCAGCGCATCTCCAAAAGGAGTGCGGTAATCGGGCTCACCAGCCCCCGGAGATGCAAATGAACCCTGGTGAATGGCGACAACAACGGCTCTTCCCGGATGATTTGCCAGTATGCTTGCTGAAATCACATGTCCTTCAGGACAATACTGGCAGTGAATACCAGTATATTCTTCAAGTACAATGTTTTTGTTGAGCGGCTGGGTGGTAACAAGCGTTTGTGACTGGGCTGCAAAAATGCCCGTTATGGCCATGAACAATGCAGACAAAATTCTTTTCATGTTTTTGGATTGAAGTTAGAAATGGTAAGACCAGGCAAATATATATATAATTCAATTGTAAGGGTTAACCCATATCAAAAATTGAGTCAGCTGATTTCTGATTAATCGTTATCTTTGCTTTACCGATATCGATTTAATCATGCACCATCCTATGGAAAAAACAACTGAGGCCATCTCTCCTGTCGACGGCCGGTACAGATCCATTGCAGAGCCCCTGGCCTCCTATTTCTCCGAAGGCGCTATCATCCGTTACAGGATACTGGTTGAGGTGGAGTACTTCATCGCCCTGTGTAAAATTCCGCTGCCCCAGTTAAAGGGGTTTGAAAAAAAGATTTTCCCGAAACTCAGGCACATCTATGAAAAGTTCGATCCGGAAGATGCCACACGGGTGAAGGAGATCGAAAAGGTGACGAACCATGACGTAAAGGCGATCGAATATTTCTTAAAGGAACAGTTTGATTTGCTTGGAGTTGGCCAGTTCAAGGAGTTCATTCATTTCGGACTTACTTCACAGGACATCAACAACACCGCATTCCCGCTGGCCTTGCGCGATGCTTACCACGATATCATCGAGCCGGCGATTGAAGCCGTATATGTTGACCTGCTGGCACGTTCCAGGGACTGGAAAATGGTGCCGATGCTTGCACGAACACACGGGCAGCCTGCTTCACCCACTACGGTGGGGAAAGAGCTCTATGTCTTTGTCGAAAGGCTCGGTATGCAACTCGCCCTGATCGAAACAATTCCCGTTTCGGCAAAATTCGGTGGAGCCACCGGCAACTTCAATGCACACCAGGTTGCCTATCCGGCCATCGATTGGATCAAGTTCGCCAATAAATTTGTCAATGGCACGCTTGGACTGGAACGCTGCCAGACAACCACACAGATCGAGCATTACGATAACATGGCTGCCTTCTTTGACAACCTGAAACGGATCAACACGATTTTGATCGACCTCGACCGCGATCTGTGGACCTACATTTCGATGGATTATTTTAAACAAAAAGTAAAGGAATCTGAAACAGGATCCTCTACCATGCCACATAAAATCAACCCCATCGATTTTGAAAATTCGGAGGGAAACCTGGGCATCGCCAATGCGTTATTTGAACATTTATCCATCAAGCTTCCTGTTTCCCGGTTACAGCGTGACCTCACCGATTCCACCGTGATCCGGAATATCGGTGTTCCCATGGCCCATACCCTGATTGCCTATAAATCGCTGCTGAAAGGGCTGAACAAACTGATTTTAAATGAAGTGAAGATCAAATCCGACCTTGAGGCCAGCTGGGCTGTTGTTTCCGAAGCCATTCAGACCATCCTGCGACGTGAAGGATATCCCAATCCCTACGAAACGCTGAAGGATTTGACCCGCGGGCAGGAGGGGGTCACCAAAAACTCCATTCACGCCTTCATCGACAGGTTGAAGATTTCCAAAAAAGTGAAAGATGAGTTGAAGGCGATCACGCCATTGAATTATATTGGGGTGATTGATTTTTAAACAGGGTAATAAGGTAACAGGGTAATGAAGGTTTCGGGGTTTACGTTTGTTCGCAATGCCATCAAATTCGACTACCCGGTGGTGGAATCGATCAGGTCGGTTTTGCCTGTATGTGACGAGTTTATCGTGGCTGTCGGTAATTCTGAGGATGAAACGAGGAACCTGGTGCTTTCCATCGGTGATCCGAAAATCAGGATCATTGACACCGTTTGGGATGACATGCTCCGTGAAGGCGGTCGTGTTCTGGCCGTCGAAACCGATAAGGCATTTGATGCCATTGCACCCGACAGCACCTGGGCCTTTTATATTCAGGCCGATGAGGTGGTTCACGAGAAATACCTTCCATCGATCGTGGAGGCGATGAAAAAATGGGAAAATGAACCTGAAGTTGATGGACTGGTTTTGAATTACACCCATTTCTGGGGCTCCTACCGGTTTACCGGCGACTCCCGGCAATGGTACAGGCGCGAAGTAAGGATTATCAGGAATGACAAGAAAATCCGATCCTATCTCGATGCCCAGGGGTTCAGGAAAGAGGGAAATAAACTGAATGTTGCGCCTGTTGACGCCTTCATTTATCACTATGGATGGGTCAAACCCCCTTTGGCCCAGCAAGCCAAGCAGCAAACATTTCACCGCTACTGGCATACTGACCGCTGGATCGAAAAAACAGTATCAAAATCGGCGGAGTATGATTATTCAGGTATGGATTTTCTTTCACCCTTCACGGCAACACACCCGCAGGTCATGAACGAACGAATTGAACGGCAGAATTGGGAATTCAATCCTGACAAGTCAAAAAACAGACACTCCATTTCATCAACCATTCTCCATTGCATCGAAAAAAAGACAGGCTGGAGGATAGGAGAGTATAAGAATTACAGGATCAGGAAATAAAATCGTGACGCGTGACGCGTGACGTGTGACAAAATTCACCATTTCTTTTTTATATTTGCAGAAAACTAACATGTCATGGATTTAAGTAAGATCTTATCAATAGCAGGAAAAAACGGATTGTTTAAAGTTGTTTCGCAGGCTAAGAATGCGGTTATTGTTGAATCGCTCACGGATGGGAAGAGGTTTCCTGCATTCGGGAATGAAAAGATCAGTTCGCTCGAGGAGATCAGCGTGTTTACCACGGGCGAAGATATTGCACTGAAGGATATTTTCAAAGCCTTTTTCGAGAAACTGGAAGGGAAACCAGCAATTGACAGTAAATCGGACAATCCCAGCCTGAAAAAATTTTTCCTGGAAATGGTTCCCGATTTTGACCAGGACCGGGTATATGTTTCTGATATCAAAAAGATGGTCGCATGGTATAACATGCTCCTCCAGCATAATCTGCTTGACTTTACCGAAGAACCCGTTCAAGAAGAACCGGCTGCGAATGAACCTGAAAGCACAGGTGCGGAACAGGAAGAAAAAGCTGAGCCTCAGTCTGTCGAAGAATCAGCACCCGTCAAGAAATCAAAATCAGCTTCAAAAAAGGAGTAAAGGGAAAATAATTGATGCATTTCACTAAACAGGTACAGGATCTTCGTGTAGTAAGCAATACCCGGTTAAACCCACGGCATTTTGTTCTTGAACTGTTCGCTCCTGAGCAACTGCCTGTCATCCTGCCCGGCCAGTTTGCCCAGGTACAGGTTGAGAATTCCCCTTCAACCTTTCTTCGCCGGCCATTTTCCATACATTCGGTGGATGTTTCAAAAAACACGTTGCGCCTGCTGATCCAGATCAAAGGCCATGGTACCCTGCACCTGAGCAGGTTGAAGGAAGGTGATACACTGAACCTGATCTATCCGCTGGGAAATACATTCTCCCTGCCCAAAACCAGGGATGTGCTGCTGGTCGGCGGAGGATGCGGGGTGGCCCCTTTGCTGCTGCTGGCGCAATTTCTGAATCAGAACAATGTGCATCCAACCATCCTGGTCGGATTCCGCACCAAAGAAGAGGTTTCCGAGATTGAAGAATATTCAAAATATGGAAGGGTGCTGCTCACCACCGATGATGGCACTGAGGGAGAAAAAGGGTTGGTGGTGGATCATCCCATCTTTCTGCAGGAATCCCTGGGATTTAAAAAAATCTATTGCTGCGGTCCCGATGCGATGATGAAAGCCGTGGCGGGAATTGCACGTTTACATGAGGTTGACTGCGAGGTGTCGCTCGAAAATACCATGGCCTGCGGATTTGGTGTTTGTCTTTGCTGCATCACCCCCACCGATAAAGGGAATGAACGTGTATGCGTTGAAGGACCCGTGTTTAATATAAACAGATTGAAATGGTAGCGCCCGATCTATCCGTCAATATTGCAGGATTGCATTTCAAAAACCCGGTAACGACTGCATCCGGAACTTTTGGCTATGGGGATGAATTTGCCGATTTTATTGACATTGGCAAACTCGGAGGAATATTCGTAAAGGCTGTTACCGGCAAAAATCGCGATGGAAATTCCTATCCGCGCATGGCCGAGACTGCTTCCGGGATGCTGAATTCAGTGGGACTGCAAAATAAGGGGGTGGATCATTTTTGCCGTGAAATATATCCGAAAATCCGGGACTTCCACACACAGATCATTGTTAATGTTTCAGGATCGACCATTGAAGAGTATGTTGCTGTTGCTGAACAAATCAATGAACTGGAAAAAATACATGCCATTGAGCTCAACATCTCCTGTCCGAATGTAAAACAGGGGGGGATGGCCTTTGGCACCATCCCATCCATGGCCACTGAGGTCACGGCCGAAGTCCGTAAAGTGTACAAAAAAGTGTTGATGGTGAAACTGTCCCCAAACGTCACCAGCATCACCGACCTGGCAAAAGCCGTGGTTGATGGCGGCGCCGATGTGGTTACCCTCATCAACACCCTGCTGGGAATGGCCATCGATTCCGAACGCCGTCGTCCCATTCTGTCCACCATCACCGGTGGGTTATCAGGCCCGGCTATCAAGCCGGTTGCCTTGCGCATGGTATGGCAGGTTCATAAAGCCGTGAACGTTCCCATCATCGGGCTTGGCGGCATCATGAACGCTACCGATGCCATTGAATTTATCCTGGCCGGCTCTTCCGCCATCCAGGTTGGAACGGCCAATTTCATCGACCCAACCATCTCGGTTAAAATTGTTGACGGAATTGAAGCCTATATGAACCGTCATAAGGTGCATTCATTGAACAGCCTTATTGGGGCGCTGCGAACAGAGTAGTTTTCATTTTTAGCCTTTCACACTTGTCAAACTAATCCGGTTATGAAATTTTCCATCTCAAAACAGGTAATATTTGGTACATTTGGCATGATCCTGCTGGCCCTGACGATCTTTTTATTAAGTCCATTATCCTCCTTGAAAACTGAAAAGGCTCGTGCAAAATGGACACCCCCCACCCTTGAACCCAACGACTGGATGGCCATCCAGCGGCTTTATCCTTATGACCGGATCAATCCCGCCGCCTTTCAGTCAGCGACAAACCAGGTGGAGCATTTAATGCAGAACGCACCGGATCGCGGCTATCCCTGGACCTTTTCCGGTCCGGATAACATCGGCGGACGGATCAGCGATATCGAATCCCCTGCCGGTCACCCGTCAACACTCTATGTTGGGGCATCCACCGGAGGAATTTTAAAGACGACCGACCTGGGACTTACCTGGACAAATCTTTTCAATGATGTCCCGGTCATTTCTGTCGGCGACCTTGCCATTGATCCCAACGACGAACAGGTCATTTATTGCGGAACCGGGGAGGCCAATTCTGCCAGCTTCAGTTTCCTTGGAAATGGCATGTACAAATCGGTCGATGGAGGTACGTCATGGCAGCACATCGGCCTGTTCAATTCGGCCTACATTGGCCGGGTGGTTGTCGATTATTCCAATTCACAGCGGGTGTTTGTTGCGGCCTGCGGAAACCTGTTTACCGCCAATGATGAACGGGGCATCTACCGCAGTGAAAACGGAGGACAATCCTGGCAAAGGGTATTGTATATCAATGATTCCACATCCGGCATCGACGTGGTTCAGCATCCCACCAACCCGCAAATTCTCTACGCCTCCATGTGGGAACGCATCCGCGGACTTACTTATCGCCGTTCTTTCGGGGAATCATCAGGGATCTGGAAAAGCATCGATGGCGGTACAACATGGACTGAAATGACCAATGGCCTGCCCCAGGGAAGCAATGTCGGAAGGATCGGCATTGCTGTGGCAAAATCAAACCCTGATATCCTGTATGCATTTTACGATCTGGACAATTATGAAGTAGCCGTTTATAAATCAATTAATGCCGGTCAGTCATGGACCCGGACAAATGATGGAGCCCTCTATAGCATGAACAGCAATTTTGGCTGGTATTTCGGGCAGGTCCGGGTGGATCCTGCCAACGCCAACCGTGTTTTTGTCATGGGTGTCAACCTGTTCAGGACAGACAATGGCGGCAGTTCCTGGACAGATATCTCCTCCTGGGATATCCATGTGGATCATCATGCCATGATCTTTGATGATGCCAACAACAGGATCATTGAAGGAAATGACGGAGGTCTTTATGTCAGCGAAAATAACGGCAACAGCTGGACTCACATCAATAACCTCCCGCTGACCCAGTTTTATGCCATTGACATCGATTACAAAGTTCCTGCCCGCATATACGGAGGTACGCAGGACAACAACACCATCCGGACCATGACCGGGGACACCAGCGATTGGGAGGCCATTCTCGGAGGCGATGGAATGTATACGCTCGTTGACTACACCAATTCAAATGTCATCTATGCCGAGTCCCAATGGGGCAATCTCTACAGGTCAACGAACGGGGGTTCAAATATGACCTATATTGCGGCTCCGATGTCGGGTGACCGTGTCAACTGGTCAGCTCCCCTGGCCATGCACCCGGAACTTCCTTCAACCCTGTACTTTGGGACCTATCGTGTTTGGAAATCGCTCAACAAAGGAACTTCCTGGCAAGCAGTGAGTAATGACCTTACAGCCGGCATCAATCAGTATTTTTATACCATCACCACCATTGATATCTCCAAAATCGATCCATCCATCGTTATGGCCGGAACCGGCGACGGGAAAGTCCACATTTCGATTGATGACGGACAAACCTGGCAGAATATCTCTGCCGGTCTGCCAAACCGCTGGATCACCAAGGTGGCTTTTGATCCGTTCGATGTAAATACCATTTATGTCACCCTTTCAGGTTTCCGCTGGGATGAACCATTGCCGCACGTTCTCAAATCGACAAGCCTTGGAACATCCTGGATCGATATTACCGGGAACCTCCCTGAGTTTCCGGTGAACGACATCGCTCTGGATCCCGACGTTCCCGATAAGATCATTGTTGGTACCGATGCCGGGGTCTACGGGACCATCGACGGGGGACAAAACTGGACATGGATCTGGAACGGTCTTCCTGCCGTACCGGTTTGCGCACTGAAAATTCATGCGCCAACGCGAACCATTGTTGCCGGGACCTATGGATTATCAAGTTACAGGGCAAGCCTCGATGATATTCTGACCGGGATCTCCGCTTCGGGCAAAAAAACCACCATTCCTCTTTCAGCCAATCCAAACCCGGTTGAAAGCACTACAATCTTAAGTTTCAATCTTCCGGCTGAAGATTACATCCATGTTTCCATTTACGGATTGAACGGGGAACTGCGGCAAAGGTTATTCTCCGGAAATTTATCCGGCGGAATGCAGCATATCGAATGGGACCCGGGAACCTCCGGTACTTTGGGTAATAAAACCTTCCCTGCTGGCATTTATTTGATTAAAATCGAAGGAAATCACTATTCTGCGACCGCCAAAGTTGTAAGATATTAATTTTCAACCATTCAACCAATCACATTGACTTCTGTCTCCAGCAGGATCCCAAATTTCTGCTGTACTGAATCCATGATTTGCCTGGAAAGACCGAGGATCTCTTTTCCGGTCGCGGTTCCATAGTTGACCAGGACAAGGGGTTGATTGGGATGGACCCCTGCATCGCCGTTCCGGTAACCTTTCCATCCGCACTGATCTATCAGCCAGGCTGCGGAAATCTTTACAAAACTCTCAGCTTTTCCTTCATCAGCATTGGCGGGATCCTGGTTATCAATGCTCCCCTGAGGCTGCGGATAATGCGGCATCTCCGGAAAACGGTCGCGCAGGGTATTCCACAATTTTCCATCAATGACCGGATTCTTAAAAAAGCTTCCAGCGTTGCCGGTTACAGCCGGATCAGGTAATTTCCGGCGGCGGATATTGCAAACCGCGTTCCGCACATCGTGTATAGTGGGAACACTCACCTCCATGCGCTGGAGCTCACCCCTGATATCTCCGTAATCGAGCCTTAGCAGGGGCAGATCCTTCACCGTGTCACCTTTCAACAACTTAAATGTAACATTGAGTATGATCACTTTTCCACGGAGCGCTCTTTTAAAGATACTGTCGCGGTAACCAAACTGGCATTCAGCATTTGTGAGCCGTTTTTGTTTTCCCGAATCAATTTCTATCACCTGGACCGATTCGATGACCTCCTTCACCTCGGCCCCGTACGCCCCGATATTCTGAATGGGGGCAGCGCCCACCTTTCCGGGGATCAGGGAGAGATTTTCTATTCCGGACCATCCGCGGTCAACACAATACTGAACAAATTCATCCCAGTCCTCACCGGCCTCGGCAGTAACGATCACCTGATGGTCATTCTCCTCTTTTATCACTATTCCCTTTGAATTGATTTTTATGACGATGCCCGTAAAATTGTCCGTAAAAAGGACATTACTGCCTCCCCCGAGAAAAAGGATCGGCATATGGATCATATTGCGGTAATTCAGCAGCGTGAGAACCTCCGAATGGGTCTTTGCTTCAACGAAATAACGTGCCTCCACCTCCATTCCGAAGGTGTGTTGGGCTTTGAGAGAAACTTTCTGATCGAGATGCATGAGCGGAAAAAGGCCAAAATTAGTTCAAATGAATGAGATATTATACATTTGTGATTCCCAAATCGTAAATCGTAAATCGTAATTCGTAATTCGTCCGTCCATGCACGTTGTCCTTGTTTCTGTCACCAACGACCTTACCACCGATCAGCGGGTTGACCGGACATGCCAGACGCTGCAAAAGACGGGGTATGATGTGCTGCTGATCGGCCGTTATCGCCGGAACAGTCAGAAGCTGGCACCCCGCTCCTACAAGATGCACCGGATGAGGCTTTTGTTTGACAAGGGACCACTCTTTTATGCCGAATACAACATCACGCTTTTTTTCTACCTGCTGTTTCATCATTCCGACCTGCTGGTCTCCAACGACCTGGATACACTTGCAGCGAACTACCTTGCGAACCGGATAAAGCGCCGCATCAGCCGGATTTTTCATAGCCCGCCGGCCGGTAAAACGGGGAAGGAACCTGCTCAGCTCGGTTCCGGGCACATCCACGACTGCCATGAATACTTTCGCGGGGTTCCCGAACTGGTAGGCCGTAAGTTTGTGATCGGGGTATGGAAGTGGATTGAAGATGCTATTTTTCCACGGCTCAGGTACGTTATCGCAGTGAATCAATCGATTGCCGATCTGTATTCAAAAGAATATCATGTCGAAATCGGGGTGGTTCGCAACGTACCCTTCAGGAAATCACCATCGGCCGCCATGAAAAGATCGAGGTTCAACATCAGGGAAGATCAGAAAGTGATCCTGTACCAGGGCGCCGTGAATGTCGACCGGGGGCTGGAGGAGGTCGTCGGGGCGATGAAATTCCTGGTGACCGATGCAGTTCTTATCATTGCCGGGATCGGGGACATCTTTGAATCGCTCAAAAAATTCACCGATGAATCAGGATTAGCCGCGAAGGTAAGGTTCCCCGGGCAGGTACCATTCCAGGAACTTCACTCCATGACCCTGATGGCTGATATCGGGATATCCATCGAGAAAGATGTCAGCGTTAATTACCATTATTGCCTGCCCAATAAATTTCTCGATTATATCCAGGCCGGGATCCCGGTTCTTGTTTCGCCCTTCCCGGAAATGAAAGCCATTGTGGACTTTTACCAGATAGGCGATTATATCGGGAGCCACGAACCTGAATCACTGGCCCTGAAAATCGATTCGATGCTGAACAACTCCGAAAAACTGGACACCTACAAGCAAAACCTCATACAAGCGGCAGACGATCTCTGTTGGGAGAACGAGGAAAAAACACTACTTTTGACCGTAGAACGAGTGACGAATGACCATTGACCAATTACCAATTACCAATTACCAATGACGAGTGACGAATTTTTTACTTGATTTTTGACTGCTTCTGACCTTCATATTATCTCATTTGATGTCCCCTTCCCGGCAAATTACGGTGGGGTAATTGATGTTTTCTATAAAATCAGGGCATTGCACCGGGCCGGGATCAAAATTCACCTTCATTGCTTTGAATACAACCGAAAACCAGCTCCGGAGCTCGAAAACTTCTGTACTTCCGTGCATTATTATAAACGGAATACAGGCTTGCTGGCTAATATCGGACTGAAACCCTACATCGTTGCAAGCCGGATGTCGAAAGAACTCCTGGCCGATCTCCTGAAAGACGATTACCCAATCCTGTTCGAAGGACTTCATTCCTGCGGTTTCATGGAAGACAGAAGGTTAAAGGATCGTGTCCTGATCTACCGGGAAAGCAACATCGAGCATCAATACTATTATCATCTTGCCAAAGCGGAGAAAAACCCGGGGAAAAAGTTATTTTTTATTGCCGAGAGTCTGCGGCTCAGGCTTTTTCAGAAAATACTTCGGCACGCCGCTGTCATGCTTTCGGTTTCACAGGAGGATACCAAATATTTATCATCTCGTTTTCCAGCCAACCGTGTGGTTTATCTCCCCAGTTTTCATAACCAGGATGGGGTGAATATCCTCCCTGGCCGGGGGACCTATGCACTTTACCAGGGCAAACTGTCTGTACCTGAAAACAGCAGTGCCGCTGAATTCCTCATAAAGCACGTGTGGCAGGATTCCCTTCCCGAACTGGTGATCGCCGGGCTGGACCCTCCTGAATGGCTGACCAGGATGGCTGCCGGCAGGCTAAATATCAGGCTTGTTCCCAATCCCACTGAGGAGGAGATGTTCCGGTTAATCCAGGAAGCCCACGTCAACATTATGGTCACATTTCAATCGACGGGACTGAAACTAAAACTCCTCAATGCCCTTTTTAACGGTCGTTTCTGCCTTATCAATCCCCAGATGATTTCAGGGACCTCCCTAGGTCCCCTGTGTGAAATCGCTTCAGATCCGGTCAGTCTCAGAAATAAACTTCATTTACTCTTTCAGCAGGACTTCGACGAAAAACTGATCGGTCAAAGAAAGTTGATCCTGATGAAAAACTATTCGAATCAAATTAATTGTAAATTACTCCAGGAGATTTTAACTTTGTGTTGAAGTTTAACGTACTTTTAAACGGTCAAAGCCCTCCGATATGAAAAAAATCCTTGTCCCCGTTGATTTTTCGACCCATACCGATATCACCTGCCGGTATGCCATTGAGTTCGCCAAGGCCTATGGCGCTGAGATTAAACTGTTTCACACCTATTTTGACCAGATCATCATTGCGGATACCAGTTTCCCCGACACACTCGACATGAGTACCATCTACAACGAGGAACTGATGAAAGAAATCTTCCGTCATGCCGAACACAATATGCAGGAACTGGAAGAAAAGCTGATTGCACAAATTAAGAAAGAAGACATTGCCGATGTTACACTCACTACGACCGTAACCGGCGGAGAACTCGAACATGAACTGAGAGGGATCTGCCATGATTTCAAACCCGACCTCGTGGTCATGGGGACCACCGGCAAAGGGAACAACATCAATGTATGGGGGAAAGTTTCAACCTTTATCATCGATCATGCGAAGGTTCCCGTTCTCACAGTTCCCGACATCAAGAGTTTCCGTGGTTTTTACACCATCATGTTTGCCGCCGATCTGTCGGACAAGAATGCGACCACCATTACGGACCTGATTAACCTGTTTTCGCCCTTCTCCATCAAGCTGCACGTGGTTCATTTTATTTCTAAAACCAGGCATACCGACAGCTATGATAAAATGAAGGCACTGCAAATGAAATTCGGGAAGGAAGAAAAAGCAGGGCAGATCAGTTTTGAAGTAGCAGAAATACCTGCCGATAACCAGTCGGCCGTTGATCAGTATGTGAAGAATAAAAATGTGGACATGATTGCATTCCAGCCGCATAAGCGCAGCCTGCTCTACATGTTTTTCACTAAGAACATCACCAAGAAAAACCTCTTTGCGACCAATGTTCCCCTGCTGGCTGTTCCTGAGAAATGATCATCATCTGACTTTTACCAACCTGTAATTTTCATACCTGGAAATCATCCAGGACTGGTTTTCAAAACCATTCCCCTTTGTCTGGCCGAAGGAAAAATTGGTTTGCAATGAATTGATGTTCAATTCTCCGATGCAACGTTGGATATTGGTTCCAAACTGTTTCAATGCAGACAGGAAAAAGAAGGAGTCATCGAATCCCTGGAATGCCAGGAGGGGAGGATCAGCCTTATAGATCGTCTGATATTGGCGGACAAACGTTTTCACCGACGGATCATCATAATCGATGGTATTCGCCGACACCAGGTGGGTTCGCAGCGAAACAAGATATTCAATTTCCAGTTCATTCATGACCGACCAGTCAGGAAGGCCGACAAGAGTGATGTTATATTCATCGCGCAATTCATATAAGCGGCGGGTAAGATCAAGGGTATACTCCTGGTTATCACTGAAAATAACAATGTAATTTTCTTTTTCCTTCGTAAGCTTCCCGATCGCTGCCTCCTGCCCTTCCACGATCTGAACATTCAGCTTCCGCTCCTGGCATTCTTTTTTGAGCTGGTCCGGCGCATTCTTATCAGGATATTTTCCATTGCGGACAATTAAAACCTGGCCGAGGTGGAATTCCGAATTCATATAGTCTGCCAGTTTTTCCAGCTGCGACTTTTTTGATGGACGAACCTTAAAGACGAAGGGATTACCTGATACCAGTTCACTTCGCTCCGAGATGGGGTTGACGATGTTGATTTTATTTTTTCCGGCAAAGGCTGCAACTATCTGGAAATTCTTATGATATAACAGCCCGATGATCAGATCCATTGTCTTCAGTTCAGGTTTGAGCAGCAGTTGCCTGGTTTTAGCGGTATCCTTGTCAACATCATACACATAAAGTTTTATCCTGAGTCCCAGTTTTTCAAGGGAATCCACGGCCATGCGGAAACCTTCGTAAAAAGGGAGAAATTGAAAGGATTTGCTTGTTTCAAGCGCATCAGGAGCCGGATTATCTGCATTTAAACCATCCACTTCGGCCAGAAAGAGAGGCAGCATCAAAGCCACACGATAAACCTGCTTTTTGGAGGTGGTGTCTAATCCACAGGGCAGTTCTACTTTGATCACGGAAGAATCCAACGGATTCGGGGTTTCCAGGTTTATCCGCTCATTTTCCCTGGCGGCAGCAGGTTTTTCCTTAACAACTGTAGGTTTAAATTTCGGCTCCAGAGGTTTCTGCGCGAAATTCGGCACCCTGATTTTCTGATCACCCTTGATCCCCTCCTTCACCACCGGATTTTCCCTGATAAGGTCATTCACCTCCACGCCATAGGCCTTGGATATCATATACAGGGTTTGGCCGCGCTTTACAGTGTGAATGTAGTACTCCTTCCCGTCAATTGTTTCAACCACCGTTGAACGGATCTGCTTTAACTGATCCTTCGTCGCCTGACTCCTCAATCCAACTGGAATCAGGATCAACAGAAAATAAACAAAAACTTTAAAAACAAATTTCATTTATAAAAATTTCGTCATTCGTCATTGGTCATTGGTCATTGGTCATTGGTCACTCCCACTCTATGGTTGCCGGCGGCTTTGAACTGATATCATAAACCACCCTGTTCACTCCTTTTACCTTATTGATGATGTCGTTGCTCACCTTCGCCAGGAATTCGTAAGGCAGATGGGCCCAATCTGCCGTCATGCCATCGGTAGAGGTTACGGCGCGCAAAGCAATCACATTTTCATAGGTCCGTTCGTCACCCATCACGCCCACCGACTGAACCGGAAGCAAGACTGCGAAAGCCTGCCAAACGGAATGATATAAACCAAATGAATGCAACCCGGAGATGAAAATATCATCCACCTCCTGCAGCAGGGCGACTTTTTCACGGTCAATGTCGCTGAGGATCCGCACAGCCAGGCCAGGGCCGGGAAAGGGATGCCGGTCTATGAACCCGGCTTCCAGGCCAAGGGTCTTTCCAACCTTGCGAACCTCATCCTTGAACAGGCTGTTCAAGGGTTCCACAATCTGCAGTTTCATGTAATCAGGCAGCCCGCCTACATTGTGATGCGACTTGATGGTGGCCGACGGACCCTTCACTGAGTGTGATTCGATGACATCGGGGTATATGGTTCCCTGGGCCAGCCATTTGATATCCTGAATTTTATGGGCTTCCGAATCAAATACGTCGATAAAGGTCTTGCCGATGATCTTGCGTTTTTTTTCCGGATCAACCACACCCTTCAGGGCATCGAGGAACAGATCACGGGCATCGATCCCCACCACATTCAGATCCAGCGTTTTATATCGATCCAGCACCTGGCTGAACTCATTTTTCCTGAGCAGGCCATTGTCAACGAAAATGCAATAGAGCTGTTTGCCGATCGCCCGGTTCAGCAGCATCGCTGTAACCGACGAATCAACCCCGCCGGACAGGCCGAGCACAACCTTGTCTTTGCCCAGTTTAAGTTTTAATTCGGTTACAGTGGCTTCTACAAAGGATTCGGAGGTCCACGACTGATGGCATCCGCAGATATCCACCACGAAATTTTTCAAAAGGGTCAACCCTTCCGGGGTATGATACACCTCCGGGTGGAACTGGATTCCGTACGTTTGTTCACCGGCAACATGGTATCCTGCATATTTCACATCGGGGGTACTGGCAATTACCCCAAAATGGGCAGGAACGGTCAGGATGGTATCGGCATGCGACATCCAGACCTGGGTTCCTTGGGTCATTCCGTGCAACAATTCACTGTTTTCATCCATCGATGATAGATTGGCACGTCCATACTCCCGGATCTTCGAAGGAGCAACGACACCACCCGACGATTGGGCCAGGTATTGGGCCCCGTAGCACACACCCAGCAGGGGGATCGTTCCCCTGATTCCGGCAAGGTCAGGAAACGGGGCATTGTCATCACGAACCGAATAAGGGCTCCCCGACAGGATAACACCTTTGAAATGGTCGCCGGGTGAAGGGAATGTATGATAAGGGTATATTTCGCAGTAAACATTTAACTCCCGCACACGGCGTGCAATGAGTTGGGTATACTGTGAACCGAAATCCAGAATCAGAATGGTTTCTTGCATGGAACAAATATAAAGAAAATATTACCGGATCAACGTTGCTTTATAAAGCGTTGAATTCCCAACTGCATCAGCGACCATGAGCACAAACAGGTTCTTTCCCGGTTTCATGTTCTCATCAAAGGAATAGGTAAGCAGCCGGTTTTTCTCATCATAGGCCATTAGGATCCATTTGCCATTGAGCGTTCCGCGGTATACCTTTATTCCCGACAGGTTGTCTGAAATTTTGATGAGGATGGAAGATTGTTTTTTCACCTTTTTATTCGGAAAAATATTGATCGGCCTGATTACCGGTGGTTCCGTATCCACAGCTACCGTATAATTCCCAAAATCACGGATGCGGGTTGTCACCCATCCATTTTCATACGTTCCGCCTTTGCTGCTGAAATGGCTGCCGGGCTCAACCGAAACGATCACGGCCTTCCCGTACAAGTGCTCAGGCAATGATTCCGCCTTGATCGACAGCGTACAATAGGTGTGCAGCGGGGTATACAGGTTATGCAGATGATGAACATAAGCATAGGAGCCATTGGTAGGAGGCGTCACAACGTATTCGAAAGGCAGATCCTCATACAGCGCCTCTTTGGGAACAGAAAATTTCAGGTTGCTGCGATCAAACTGATTGTCGGCTTTATAGGTAAATACCTGGGCCGGAGCATTGGCCGGGGGATGGATGGGGGTGCCCTCCAATGCCGGGGGACGGCTCTTTACCCAGAAAACCAGGATCGCCGTATTCCCGAAGGCATCCCTGACGGAATACTGGATTTTATGCAACTTCGAATCTGTAAAGTTCAGGACACCCCGGTTTTTTACATCCGAGTAAACCCCCAGTTTGTTGTTCGGGGACACGTAGGAGCGATTGATCTTCCGCCTGTTCTGGATAAAGGCGGGATAATCCATCAGGCTGTTGGCATACCGCGTTTCAGCAAAGGCAAACTGCTCGATGTTCTGTGAAAAGACCTTCACGCCATCCACCGTCAGATCAATCCCATGCACCCCGGTCTTCAAGCCGCCCTCGGCATTGTCGGAGGTCTCAATGCCAAAAATGATGTTACCTGAAACCTTTACCGTGTCGCTGATTTTCAACTTATAGTTTCCGTCTGAACCGGTTGCCGGAATGAGCACCGCATGTGAATCAGAATTTACAGTAGAATTTTCACCCAAGGGGTAGATCTTCACCCAGGAGATCTTTGGTGGGATCCCGTCGCGTTTCATAAATCCAAAATCCAACGGATCAATGATCTCCTGCGACTGCGTTTCACGGATCTCAAAATGGAGGTGCGGTCCACCCGATGCACCCGAATTTCCCGAGTAGGCAATCAGGTCACCTTTTTTAACCTTTAACATTCCCTGCGGAACCTCCACATCAATGGCAAAGGATTCCAGTTTGTACTGCCGCGCCCTTACCCAGGTGGCAATAGCTCCTGCATAGCCCCTCAGATGGGCATACAACGAGGTATAACCGTTCGGATGGGATATATAGAGGGCATTCCCAAAGCCACCGGGAGAAACATTCACCCGTGAAACATAGCCATCAGCAATGGCGTAGATGGGTTTTCCCTGTACCCCTTCAGTGCGGATGTCAATACCCGAATGAAAATGGTTCTTGCGGATCTCACCAAATGAACCGGCCAGTGATACCGGGAAATTCACCGGTGAACGAAAATAGTTGACCGGATAGGTGTGCTGACCATGTACCAGGATCAACGGGATGAGCAGCAGCAAGGAAAGCAATATCATTCGTCCTCTTTTCATGGTCATCTTGCTGGCAGGAATGAATAGTTTTTTGAATACAGGAGCATCTGCTTCGCGAAATTATCAGGATAACTGATTTTAACATCGGCTATGGTATCCTTTTTCATAACAAGGGTATATTCAGGATTGATAAAACCGGAGTAAGGAGAGATGTTCAGCTTTGCATACCGTTCAAGCACCTCTTTATGCAACTCAGGATCAACCTTGACGGCATAGGTTTCCACCAATTTCTTTGCTGCATTGTAATCGCCTTCCGAAGTGATCCTCTGGATAATTTTCAGCAGTTCTCCAAAGCGCCATCTCAGTTTGTCGTAATCCAGGATCCTGAAATAGGTTTTCCCGTCCCTGGTAACCTTTTCGATAATCTTCTGGTCTTTGGAATTTTCATAGACCCAATGGGCTATCAGGGCCCTGTCGCGCATGTGCGACTCTTCGATATTCTTCCCGGGATGAACACGGACCAACTGCGTCATTAAACCATTGCGGATAAAGTTGTCATACTCAGCTTTGGCTACTTCGTAATTTTCGACCAGCCCGAAATTCACCATCGCAGGATCCTTGATGAAAAATAAAGCAAAAAGATCGGCCCTGGCCTCTTCAATGGTTGAGTGATAATTTTTCAGGGTATCTGCCCCTACCCCGCGGTTCAACTGCCCTGACCCATGACCAAGACACTCATGAAGATCGGTGGTCAGGTTTCCGGCCAGGTGTCCATACTTTACCGCCCGGTCAATCTCCTCCTGTGAAAACGCAAACTCCTCAAGAAACCCGTTTCCCAGTGCAGCCTGGTCATAGGCATAGGTAATATTATCCATGGTGACCGATTTGGAGCCATAATCCTTGCGGATCCAGTTGGCATTGGGAAGATTGATTCCGATCGGGGTGGTCGGGTCGCTTTCACCACCCAAAAGTGCCACCGTGATCACCTTGGCACTCACCCCCTTCACTACCTTTTTCTTGAATTCGGGATCCACCGGTGAATTATTTTCAAAGAATTGGGCATTTTCACTGAGAACCTGTGTTCGCTTGGTGGCCTCCACATCCTTAAAATTGACAATCGATTCCCACGATCCTTTCATTGCCAGCGGATCACCGTAAACTTCAATAAATCCATTGATGAAATCGACCAGGGAATTCAGGTCCCTGACCCAGGCAATGTTGTATTCATCCCATGCGGCCAGGTTCCCCGATTTATAATACAGGATGAGCTTTTCAATAGCGGTCTTTTGCTCATTGTTCTCGGTCACCGGAAGGGCCTTCTCAAGCCAGAAAACGATTTTTTCAATGGCCTGACTATAAAGCCCGCCTACCTTATACACTTTTTCAACGATCATTCCGTCACTCTTTACCAGCATCGAATTAAGACCGAACGAGATCAAAGTATCTTTCCTGTTTTTTCGCGCCTCCTTTTTCATGCCGGCGTAAAAGCCTTCCGCCTCTTTCTGGTTCACCCCGTCGTAAAAATTTGAAGCCGAACCCAACACCAGGTCCTTTAAAGTATCGAGGCAAACACGCTTCGGAGCCACTTCAGGACTGAACAAGATCGGGGATATCTCAGCCAGGAACTGATCCGTAGTTTGCCCGGGTGACAAGGGCAGCAATGCCGGGGCTGTCGCCTTCACCAGTGTGGTAAAAAAGTTTTGGTCAAACTCCGGGTAGAACTTATCTGTTGAATAATGATGGTGGATGCCGTTGCAAAACCATACTCGTTTCAGGTAAACCTCGAACTTTTTAAACTCCATGTTCTCCCGGTCACCCTTGTAATCCGTATAGATCGCCTCCAGTGTTTTGCGGATAAGCAGGTTGTATTTATAATTCTGATCATAGGTGATGTCACGTCCGCAAAGTGCTGCCTGGCCCAGGTAATAAACCAGCTTCTTTTGCTTCAGCGTAAGCGCCTCGAAACCAGGCACCTGGTACCGCAATATCTTTGCATCTGCGAACTGTTCCATGAGAACTTTAAAATCCCCGTTCTCTTTCTTCCCCTCCTTGTTCCCGGTCCCGCTGCACCCGGTGCTGTATACTGTGATCATCATTAGTCCAACTAATTTAAAACACCTCATAAAACAAATTTTTGTCACGTGTCACGCGTCACGTGTCACGCTTTTTTCGTCACATCCACAATCTCTTTTCCCTCAAAAACCGGGACCACCCTGGTCAGGTCAAGACTGAACGAATAGGGAATAACATCATCCAGTCCGAGTTTTTTAAGGCGGTGCCTGTGCGCGGCTTTTTCAATGTAATTCAGGAGATCGGGACTGGCAAGCTTCCATAGGTCAAGGGCCGCAGCGGCAGAATCACAATGGGTCTCAAAACCGGTGCGGTTCAGCAGTCGTTCAACCAGGGCTCCTGAAAACAGGGTATCTTCAAGGCAGAATTTATTTTTCCAGCCTGAACAAAGGATCACAATGTTTTTTTCCTGGGTGGCAATCCAATCGGTCAGGGCAGCCAGGTTGATGAAGGCACCCATGGCGATTTTTTCTGCCTTGCTCGCAATTTCAAGGGCCCGTGTGCCATTGGTGGTGCAGTACACCAGCGTTTTATCTTCTACCGCTTCCCTTGAGAAATTGAATGCTGAATTTCCAAAATCGGCAAAGTCAAGTTTCTTACCGTCCAGTTCAGAGGCAACCAGGAATCCAAGGTCCTTCATGGCTTTGGCCTCTTCAAGGGTTGCCACGGGAATGATGTTTCTCACCCCATGCTCAAACGCAGCGCATATAGAGGTGGTTGCCCTCAGGATATCTACGAGCACTACGATGAAATTCTCCCTGATCTGGATTTCATGAAAGAGCTTTGGGGAAAAGCATACTTCAATGCAGCGGGTTGAACCTGACTGGCCTTCCATAATCTTAATAATAAATCACTTCGCAACCCGGATGGCTCAGTTTTAACTTCTCAACACGTTTTGCTGAGACTTTCGTATTGAACATTTTCACCGATTCGAGCTTATGCATGCCATCCAGTACATCCACATTCCCAACCCGGGTGTTGTAGAATTCGATCACCTTCAGGTTGACAAGCTTTTGCAGGTATTTTAAATTTTTTATCTGGGTCCCGCTGAATTTCAGTATCTCCAGCTGAATCATATTCTGCAATGGTTCGATCTCCTCCACCTGGGTATTTGAAAAATCAAGTTCTGTGAGATTGGTTAATCCGGTTACAGGAGTCAGGTCGGTCACCGGGTTCTTCGGGCACCGCAACGCCTTAAGCTTTGGCATGCGGCTGACCGGGTCAAGTTTGGATACGGTGGTCCCGGAAAACTGGAGTTCGGTCAACCTCGATAAATGTTGAACGGGACTCAAATCTGAAATCTGAGGGTTTTCAGCAATAACGATTTTGGCAAGTCCGGCAATTTGCTGAAGCTGAATTTTATCAGGGGTTCCCTTCACATTCACCTGCTGCAGCAACACATCCTTCCAGGCAGCACTCAGGCCTTTCCACCATTCGGTGTTCTCAAAGGTCTGGAAGACCAGCATGCATCCAGGATTTTTCTCTGCAAATTTATCAGCATCTGGGCCTTCCACCGGTGTATTGTCCGCATAAACGAACCGGAGGCTGGTCAGTGGATACAGCGGGCTCAGGTCGGCCACCAGGGTATTGTCAATGTTCAGTATACTGAGGCTTGTCATGCCCGACAAAGGCTGCAGGCTGACAATCTTGGTGTTCGAGGCATTCAGCACCTTTATTTCTGTTAAATCTTTGAGCGGATCCAGCGAGGTGATTCCCGTACTCTGGCACTGCAGATTCCGGAGCAGGATCAGTTCTTCCAAAGGTTGAAGCGAGGTAACCGACATGCGCCCGATGATATTTATACTGTCAAGGAGAACAAGTTTGTGGAGCTGCTCCGTGCTGGGGGGATTGTCAAGCTTCTGGTAAAAGTTGAACACATTCTGCCATTCAGCGTTCATTCCCTTCCACCAGGCTGCCAGTTCTTTCGAAGCGTATACCAGGGTAGCATCCGGGTGGGTCTTTAAAAAGTTCAGTGCCTCATTCCGGCCAATCTTTGAATTGTTGCAATAGACCCTTTGCAAACCGGCAAGGTTGGTTAACGGTGCGAGACTGCTGATTCCAGTGCTGTCAGCAATCAGAATATGCAGGTTCGACAAATCCTTCAGGGCATCCAGTTTATCAACCGGTGTGACCGAGATATTCAGGATTTCAAGGTTCGTGAGGCTTGAAACAGGGCCAAGGTCATTGATATTCGTGTGGTTTATCCGCAAATCGATGATGGTGGTCATATCCCTGAGGGGTTCCAGGGAGGTCACTTTTGTTCCGCTGATATCAAGCACGGAGAGTAACTGAAACGTTGGAATAATCGAAATATCTGAAACCGGGGTTCCCTTCATGCGTAACTGACTGATGAGCAGACAATACCGCAACGGATCGAGCAGGCTTATGCCCGTGTTCGAAATATCGAGGATCTCCAGTTTATTGAGATTTCGCAAAGGCATCAGGTCAATTACCGGGGTGCCCGAAAGATTCACGACCTTCAGATCAGAGAGTTTGCTGAGGGGTTCCAGGTTTGAAATCGTGGTATTTCCCGACAGGTCGACACTGCCTGCATGAACGATCTGCCCCAAGAATTGATAAAACTCCGATCCCATGATGGGCGTTTTCTGCCCCCCGACCATGGCAACCGAATCATTGAAGCTCTCGATCTGCTCCATGGGCAGAGTTCCTTCCAGCTTCATTCCCTGCGAAAGGATCGATTTCCATCCCTGCGACAGCGCATTCCACCAGTTCCGCATATCATCTTTTTCATTCAGTTTCGTCGTATATACGCTTACGATTTTCAACTGCTGCTTCACCGAGTCAAAATTGATCTCGATGTACCGCACCTTGTTTGAACTTACCGAATCACCATTGATGGTTATCCCCTGCAGGCTTCGGTTGGCAGTCACCTTGAAATAGGTCAGGCCATCCTGGTTGGCGGCCACACTGATGTCCTGGATCGTATACAGGAATTTCACATTTTTAAAAAAGAAATCAACATCGCTCAGGTAGGCCGGCATGTCTTTATAGAGTGGGACCAACCGGTTTTCATCCAGGTCATCCTCAATCTGAACCTCTTCATCCCAGCACCATTTCAGGTAACTCTGCGAGATGATCTGCTGCTTTTCATTCACTGTATTGCGCCTGTCGCCCAAAAAATTCAGGGAACTTTCGAAAAATTTCACCAGGGGGGTTACCTGCAACCTGAAAGTGTCAATCTTATTCGCAGCGATCATGCCGGCTTTTGATTTAGGCTGATCATTCTTTCCGGCTGTGCCCGGTTTCTTCTTAGCAGTGACACCCTGCTTCTGCTGTGTTGCAGTCGTCTTCTTCTGGGTGGTTGCAGTTTTACCCTGTGATGAAGTTGGTTTTTTCTTTGTCGTTGTTTTGCTTTGAGCCAATACAGGAACAAAGCCCATGGATAAAGCCAGTAGCAATAAAATAAAATTCTTCCTCATGCAGGTTTAATTTACGTGTGTGTAGTGCCGCATCAATTCCTTTTTTTCCATTTCGTTCACGCGGAGTAAGTTGGAGATTAACCAACCGGAATTCATGCTGTTCCGGTTAAAATAGGAGACTTCGAAGTACCAGTTCGGAACCTGGAAAATGTGGAACTTGACATTGTTGACGGTTACAAAGTTAAGGTTTCCGTCCTTCATTTCCATCACAAACAATGCAGTCATGTCCGGGGTGTAATCCCGCTCAAAATAATAGTCGAGATTTTCGGGTTCCTTGAAGGCCTTGTGCAGGTTCATAAAATCAAGTTCATGGCTCATCGGGTGGATAAAATATTTAAGATTGACCGTGTCGTTCAGGTGGGTAAACCATGATTCAAAACGATCAAAATATACATTGGATATCACCCATTTGTACCCATCCATCTGCTTCTCAATTTTGAGGTAAAGGATCAGGTTCACCTTTTCCTTTTTATAGGTGAAGGTGGCAGCAACTTCGGCAAACCAGCCCTTTGAATAGAAGTCAAGGAAAGCAGGGTTCCGTTTATTCAATACATCGTCGATCAATACAAATTTTACATCCGTGTTTATCAGGGGGCTTGAGTTATCAAAAAGTATGTTCAGATAGCTCTTCCTTGCCTTGAGGTCACGATAACCGGGATTCCCCGCATAATAACGTTTACCCTGGAGATCCTCCTCCCCGTTAAACCTCAGGAAAAACTGGTTTACCTGTTTGGTCTGGGCATAGAACACAGATTCATCACCGGTAAGTGAGCCGATTGAACCCTGCGAAAAACATACGACAGGAAGCAGGAATATGATAATAAAGGTGAGTTTTCTCATAGAGAAGTATTAAAACTACGAATTACGAAATATGAGCTACACCAGGCAGTTCGTAATTCGTAATTCGCAATTCGAAATTCGTAATTCTTTCTTATTTGGATGTTTCCTTAACCCGGATATCTCCCAGCATAACATCCCAGAAACCGATAAGACGTCCGCCGATCTGGGTCTCCTTCCGCTTAACATAAACCGTGATATCCTTCTTGGTTGTGTCCTCATAAACCAGTCCCTTTTCCTTGTCATACCCCTGGAAACGCTGGTAGATGGTAATCACACCCACATAGGTTCCGTCAGGCTGCCGTACGAGGTCGCTCACATACTGGATCTTGTACCAGTCGATGGATACCTTGTCGTAATTCAGCTGCATGAGGCGGTCGAAATATTCACGTACTTTGTAGTAGTTCACATCCTGCTTACCCAGCGAGGAGACACCGATTTCACTGTTTTCCATGAAAAGTTCAACGGCCCGTTCAATGACGCGCTGTGCATCTGACCAGGGAGTCTTTTTGTCGCCGATGATGCTGATATATTTGCTCAGGTCGCGTACCTTTTCCAGGGCCAGACTGTCGATGGCCTGTTTGCGTTGGGGTGATAAATTATCCTGTGCGGCAACCCGGTTCGACACTGCGAACAGGCAAACCATTATAATTATTGAAAGAAGCTTTCTCATGGTCGTTACTTTTTAATTAAATCGAGTCCTTTGATTTTTCCATTTGCATCATTCATGATGGCATCGATGGCATTTTTACTGGCTTTGGTGTCTTTCAGAAAATTAAGATACCGTTTGATGGTGGTGGGTTTGTCGTAATCAACCATCGAGCCTTCCCGGCTGATAATGATCAGGACCGGAACATCATCCGACGAAAAAAACTGAAGCGTCTTCTGAATGGTTGCATCGGATTGTGACAGATCGCCTGAACTGGCTGAACTGGCAATGGATGCAAATGCATTTTCCAGCTGGGTTTTAACCGGCAGACTATTTGCAGCACCAAAACTACGCATATCTTTGATTTTTTTCTCAACCCGGAGGATCAGCTCATCGATTTCACTGCTCTGAAGTTTTTGAGCTTTAATGACATCCAATTCCCGTTCAATCTGGTCGGCCGATTTTCCATCTTTGTTCAACAACAAATCATACAAAGCAGCCCTGGCCACATCTGTTTTCTGTCCCCTGATCTTCTCCTCATTCGCCGCCAGCGTTTTGAGTTTCTGCTGAGCTTCGATGATCATCGAATTCAGGATGGGGTCGTTGAGATTTTTATCCATGACCTCAGCTACGATTCTTTTTTGCTCATCGTAGGAGAGCGTTGTGGTTCCGCTGATAATCGGCTGCAACTGTTTCTTTGCGTTTTCAATCTGGGCCTTAAGCTCCTTTTTCGACAGTTTTCCGGTCGATTTACAACTATCCGTTCCGACAACAACCAGTGCCATCATCATGATGATGACAAAGTGCTGCCAGCGTGCTGCTTTGATTTTACTGATCATTTCTGACATAACTTTATGATTTACGATTTATGATTTACGATTTTTTTTACTCCATTACTTCATTACTTTGTCACTTTTTCCGTCACGCGTCACGTGTCACGATTCTTTATCCCTTGTAAAACGGAAACTTCACCACCCTGGCCCGTAAAATTTTATCCCGGATCTTAATGTGGATCTCGCTTCCTTCCCTGGATAAGGCAGAGGGTACATAACCCATCCCTACCGGTATTTTTACCGATGGTCCCATGGTTCCGGAGGTCACCTCGCCGATCTTGTTCCCCTGGGCGTCAACAATTTCATATTCATGCCGCGGAATTCCCTTATCCACCATTTCGAAACCAACCAGCCGGTGCGCGGTACCCTCCTGTTTCTGCTTCAGCAAAGCTGCCTTGTTGATAAAATCCTTGTAGTCGTTGAATTTGGTAATCCAGCCCAGCCCAGCCTCTATCGGAGAGGTGGTGTCGTTGATGTCGTTGCCATAAAGGCAGTAGCCCATCTCCAGGCGCAATGTATCCCGCGCAGCCAGTCCGATCGGCTTTATTCCAAACTCTTTACCTGCCTCAAAAACGGCCTGCCATATTTTGGGTGCATCTTCATTGGACATGTAGATTTCACATCCGCCCGACCCGGTATATCCGGTGGTGGCGAAAATGACATTGGGAACGCCGGCGAAGGTCAGTTTTTTGAAGGTATAATATTCCATGTCGGTGACCACCGTGTCGGTAAGTTTCTGCATCGCCTTCAAAGCCAGGGGCCCCTGAATGGCAAGCTGGGAAATTTCATCCGACGCATTGTACAGCGTCGCACCCATTTTGTTCTGCTTGTTGCACCATGCCCAATCCTTGTCAATATTGGCGGCATTCACAACCAGGAGATAGGTCAGGTCCTCTACTTTGTAAACGAGCAGGTCATCCACAATTCCACCTGTCTCATTCGGAAAACAGGAGTACTGAACTTTCCCTGCGACCAGTTTTGAAGCGTCATTGGAGGTGACCCATTGAATAAAATCAAGCGCCTTCGGACCTTTGACCCAGAATTCGCCCATGTGAGAGACATCAAAAACACCAACACCTTTGCGAACGGATTCATGTTCTGCAATAACACCTTCATACTGGAGGGGCATGTAATAGCCGGCAAAAGGGACCATCTTCGCCCCCATCGCTTCGTGAAATTTTGTAAATGCTGTATTTTTCATGGAGTAAAATTAAATAGTTTCATTCTGAACCATGCGTTAAAAGTCAGGAATCACGCGCATGCAGGAACCGGCACCTCATGGTAAACCGGACAAGTCAGAACATCTCCTTCACCGGTATTTCGATAAGGTAACGCAGCAAATTTAGGAAAAATTGCACGGACTGCGGATGAATGTTGATATATTACATCAAATGTTCATATGTTCCGACCATTTATTTTTTAATTTTGAACCATGTTAATAACGAGGGAAAATACACCACGCTGGCTCATCTTTGTGATCGATCTTACCATCGTAATCTCCTCCATTTTCCTCGCCTACCTGCTCCGTTTCAATTTTGCCATTCCTGAATCGGAACTGGCACCGCTTCCGAAGATCTTCCTGTATATGGTCGTGGTCAGGGCAATCAGCTTTGTTATTGCACGCTCCTATGCCGGCATCATACGGTACACCAGCACCGGCGATGCCATGCGGGTATTTGGTACGGTGCTGGGAGGAAGCATCACCTTTGCCTTTACCAACCTGGTCACATTCTATGTGATCGGTAACTTCTTCCTCAATTCCTTCTTTTTCACCCCCTTCTTCTTCATCCCCTTCTCCATCATCATCATCGAATTCCTGGCCACCTCCTTTGGAATGATCACTTTCAGGCTCATCGTAAAACTCGCCTTTATCGAACTTCAGCACCCCGAAGGCGAAAAGGTGAATGTGGTGATCTATGGTGCGGGAGAGGCCGGGATCACGGCAAAGCATACCCTCGACCGCGATGTCGGCACAAAATACAGGGTGCTGGCATTTATCGATGACAGCATCAGCAAGCAGGGTAAAAAACTGGAAGGCATTGACATACTTCACCCCGATAAACTCGACAACCTCCTCGCCTCCAACTCCATTGCTCAGATCATCCTGGCCATCATGCATTTTGACCCACTGAAAAAGCAGGAGCTTGTGGATAAATGCCTGGCATACAATACCAAGGTGCTCACTGTTCCTCCGATGATCCGGTGGATAAACGGAGAGTTGAGTTTCAACCAGATAAAAAAGATCAACATCGAAGAGCTGCTCGAACGCGATGAAATTAAACTCGACGAAGAGCGTATAGGCGAGGAAATTACCGGCAAAACCATCCTGGTCACAGGCGCAGCCGGTTCCATCGGAAGCGAGATCGTACGCCAGGTTTCCCGCTTTTCACCCCGTCAGCTCATCCTGATCGACCAGGCCGAAACGCCGCTCCATTACCTCGAACTTGAAACCCTCGAATATAACCAGGGGACCGGCATCGAACTGATCCTTTGCGACATATGCAACAAGCACCGGATGCACAAGATCTTTGAAGCCTTCCGCCCCGACATGGTATACCATGCTGCTGCCTACAAGCATGTCCCCATGATGGAAAGCAACCCGGTGGAGGCCATACTCACCAACGTTGGCGGCACACAGATCGTTGCCGACCTCTCGGTAAAGTACAGGGTGAAAAAGTTCATCATGATCTCCACCGATAAGGCGGTGAACCCGACCAATGTGATGGGAGCCTCCAAACGCATCGCCGAAATTTACGTCCAGGCGCTGAACACCTCAGGTGATACGCGGTTCATCACAACAAGATTCGGAAATGTGCTTGGATCAAACGGTTCAGTGATCCCTCTTTTCAGAAGTCAGATCGAGAAGGGCGGACCTGTTACCATCACCCATCCGGAGGTGACACGTTTTTTCATGACCATCCCCGAAGCCTGCCAGCTGGTCCTCGAAGCCGGGGCGCACGGGAAGGGTGGCGAGATCTTTATTTTCGACATGGGGAAATCGGTCAAGATCCTCGACCTGGCAAAACGGATGATCCAGCTTTCCGGTCTCACCCTGGGAAAAGATATCCAGATCAGGTATTCCGGGTTGCGCCCGGGTGAGAAACTCTATGAAGAGCTGCTGAACATCGAAGAAAACACCATCCCCACACATCACCCGCTGATCCTAACAGCCAAAGTACGTGAACTCGACCTGGATACTGTCAAACACGACATCGACGACCTGATCTCCATGGTTGCCGCCCATTCCAACTTTGATGTCATTCGCAAAATGAAACAGATGGTCCCCGAATACAAAAGCCAGAACTCGATCTATGAGCAATTGGATAAAGAGTAAGGGGATGATTACAATTCTGGGACCTACCGCCACCGGCAAAACTGAACTTGCTGCCCATGTTGCCGCTGCCCTGGGCGGGGAGGTCCTCAGCGCCGATTCTCGCCAGGTTTACCGCGGCATGAATATCGGGACCGGGAAAGATTATGGTGATTACATGGTCAAAGGAACAGCCATTCCGTTTCATCTCATCGACATTGTTGATCCCGGGTATGAATACAACATTTTCGAATTTCAGAAAGATTTCATCAAGGCCTATGACGATATACTCTGCCGTAAAAAGATCCCGATCCTGTGCGGCGGATCGGGCATGTACCTCGAAGCTGTGCTAAAAGGGTACCGGCTTGCCAGGGCCGAAGATGATGCTGATTTTACATCGAGCCTGCAGGGTCAGACGGATGAGCAGCTGATTGAACTCCTGAGATCATTCAGGACGCCGCACAACATCACCGACTATGAAGACCGGCCACGGCTGATCAAGGCCATCCTGGTGGCCCGTTCCCAGGACGCTGAAATTCCTGATGGCACCAATGAAACGGAGAATGATCCTTCAGTCGACGATCAGCCCTTCCCGAAAATCGATTCGGTGATCTTTGGCATCAATTACCCCCGGGGGCTTGTGAAAGCACGCATCATGAAGCGGCTGGAATACAGGTTGGAACATGGCATGATCGAAGAGGTTGAACAGTTGCTGACAACCGGGATCACCCCCGAACGGATGATGAAGTACGGACTTGAGTACAAGTTTGTGGTCCTATTCCTCACCGGAAAAATATCACGCAATGACCTGTTCCTTGAACTGAACATCGCCATTCGCCAGTTTGCAAAGCGCCAGATGACCTGGTTCCGCCGGATGGAAAGGCAGGGAATCGTGATCCACTGGATTGAAGGCCGGCTGCCCCTCAAAAAAAAGGTCGAAGAGATCATCCGTTTCACCGGGAGCTGACCCGGTTTTTTTCCCAAACAGGAAATTTCAAATTGCAGCGAATAAAAGCGTACCTTTGCAGACTTTTTCGGGGTAAGGCACTCCATTTCATATCAAACACACACATAAATGATTACAGTCTCTAACCTGGGCGTCCAGTTTGGCAAGCGCATCCTGTTCCAGGATGTCAGCATGGTCTTTAATCCCGGGAATTGCTACGGGATCATCGGGGCCAATGGTGCCGGCAAATCCACTTTCCTGAAATTACTGTACGGTGAAGTTACCAACACCAAGGGAAGCGTGACCTTCGGACCAGGGGAACGACTCTCCGTCCTGAAGCAGAATCATGCTGAATTCGATGAATTTCCTGTGCTGACCACAGTTCTGATGGGGCACGCCCAGTTGTGGAACATCATGAATGAAAAGGATGCGTTGTACGCCAAAGCCGACTTTTCGGAAAAGGATGGCAACCGGGCTTCGGAACTGGAGGAAAAATTTGCCGCCATGGACGGGTGGAATGCCGAGAGCAGCGCAGCCAGCCTGCTGAGCGGCCTCGGGATCAAGGAAAACCTCCATCATAAGCTGATGCGCGATCTAAACGGAAAGGATAAGGTAAAGGTGCTGCTGGCTCAGGCCCTCTTTGGCAAGCCCGATAACCTGCTGCTCGATGAGCCCACCAACGACCTCGACCTCGATACCGTGAACTGGCTGGAGGGCTATCTTGCCAATTTCGACAACACCGTTCTTGTGGTTTCCCACGACCGTCACTTCCTCGATTCAATCTGCACCCACATCGTCGACATCGACTTTGAAAGGGTCCAGCAGTTCCCGGGAAACTACAGTTACTGGTACGAATCGAGCCAGCTGGCGCTTCGTCAGCAGCAGGCGCAGAACAAAAAGGCCGAGGACCGGAAAAAGGAGTTGCAGGAGTTCATTGCCCGCTTCAGCGCCAATGCATCGAAGTCGAAGCAAACGACCAGCCGGAAAAAGATGATCGAAAAACTCAACATTGAAGAGATCAAGCCTTCAACCCGGAAATATCCCGGCATCATCTTCACCCCCGACCGCGAACCCGGCAATACGATCCTCGAAGTTAAAGAGCTGGCCAAAAGTGTCGACGGGGAGATCCTTTTTAAAAACCTCAGCTTTACCATGCAGAAGGATGACAAGATCATCTTTCTTTCAAGGGATACACGGGCCATGACCGCCTTCTTCGAAATCATCAAGGGGCATGAACAACCCGACAAAGGGACCTTCATATGGGGTCAGACCATCACCAAGGTATACCTGCCGCTGGAATATGAAAAATTATTTCAAACGGATATGAACCTGATGGAATGGCTGGCCCAGTATTCCAGCGACACCCACGAACAGTATCTCAGGGGCTTCCTCGGAAAAATGCTGTTCTCAGGCGAGGAGATCTTCAAGAAGGCCAATGTCCTTTCGGGAGGAGAAAAGGTCCGCTGCATGATCGCCCGCATGATGATCCGCAATGCCAATGTGATGATGCTTGATTCACCGACGAATCACCTCGACCTCGAATCCATCCAGGCATTCAACAACACCCTCATAAAATTCAAAGGCAATATCCTCATGTCATCGCATGACCACGCATTTATCCAGACTGTATGCAACCGGATCATCGAAATGTCGCCCAGGGGGATGATCGATAAACGGATGGATTATGACGACTATATCAATGATGATAAAATCCAGGAATTACGTAACAAACTGTATTAAATGACCAATTACCAATTACCAATTACCAATTTTCACTCCATCACTCCATCACTCCATCACTTCATTACTCCATTACTCTGTCACCCTGTCACCTTGTTACCTTTTTTTAACCTATCTAAACAAATATGATTGCAGCAGAAGGACTTACGGTGGAGTTCGGGGGGACAACCCTGTTTAAAAATATATCCTTTGCCATCAATGAAAAGGACCGGATCGCGCTGATGGGCAAGAACGGTGCAGGCAAGTCCACCCTGCTGAAAATCCTGGCCGGGTTGAATCAGCCAACAAGCGGGCGGGTCTCATCCCCAAAGGATACGGTCATCGCATACCTCCCGCAGCACCTGATCACTACCGACAGCCTGACCCTGTTTGAAGAGGCCTCCCAGGCTTTTGCATCGCTCTACGAAATGAAATCGAAGATTGACGAGCTCAACCTTCAGCTTTCCACCCGTACGGATTACGAATCTGAAGGCTATTACAAACTCATTGAGGATCTTTCCCTGCTTAGCGAACAGTGTTACTCCACCGACGACACCAACTATGACGCTGAAATTGAAAAAATCCTGCTGGGGTTGGGCTTCCTCCGGGAGGATTTTGCCCGTCCAACAAACGAGTTCAGCGGGGGATGGCGTATGCGGATTGAGCTGGCAAAAATCCTGCTTCAGAAACCCGACCTGATCCTGCTTGATGAGCCCACCAATCACCTGGATATAGAATCGGTTCAGTGGCTTGAAGAATTTCTGATCAATTCAGCCAAGGCCGTCATTGTGATCTCTCACGACCGGGCGTTTGTCGACAATCTTACCACGCGCACCATTGAATTGACCATGGGACGTATCTATGACTACAAGGTAAACTTCACCAAATACCAGGAACTCAGGCTCGAGCGGCGCCTCCAGCAGCAAAAGCAATTTGACGATCAGCAGAAGATGATCGCCGAGACCCAGGAATTTATTGAACGATTCAAGGGAACTTATTCTAAAACCCTGCAGGTTCAATCAAGGGTAAAGATGCTTGAAAAACTCACCCTGGTAGAGATTGACGAAGAGGACACCTCATCGCTCCGCCTGAAATTCCCGCCGTCGCCCCGTTCAGGAAGCTACCCGGTGATCGTGCATGAGATGTCGAAAAGTTACGGGAACCACAATGTCTATTCCGATGTATCGCTGACCATTGAGCGGGGGGAACGGGTGGCTTTTGTCGGGAAAAACGGGGAGGGCAAGTCAACACTCGTCAGAACCCTGATGGGAGAAAAGGGATACGAGGGGAACTTAACCCTGGGTCATAACATCATGATCGGCTATTTTGCCCAGAACCAGGCTTCCCTGCTCAACGAAGAGCTGACCGTGTTTCAAACGGTCGATGATGCAGCCAAGGGCGACATCCGCACAAAAATCAGGGACATCCTGGGCGCCTTTATGTTTGGCGGGGATATCTCCTCCAATAAGGTGAAGGTACTTTCAGGGGGCGAACGTACGCGCCTGGCCATGATCAAGCTGCTCCTGGAGCCTGTCAACCTGCTGATCCTCGACGAACCCACCAACCACCTTGACCTCAAAACCAAGGATATCCTGAAAAGCGCCCTGCAGGATTATGACGGGACCATGATCCTGGTCTCCCACGACCGTGATTTCCTCGACGGCCTGGTCAATAAAGTTTTCGAATTCGGCAACAGGCGGGTGAAAGAACATTTATGCGACATACGCGGTTTCCTCGGGAAGAAAAAAATGGAAAACCTTCGTGAACTGGAAAGAATCAAAGACTCCAGGATTTCATAATGCGCTCCCCTGGTAGTTTGCCTCTGATCACTGATCTATAGTGCAGCAGTCTTCCAGGTACTTCCCATGGCATCGGCGGCAATCATCGCGTTCAAAACCCTTTCAGGAGTGACCAGGCCGGCTTCGTGATGGATGCACTCGACAGGAGCACAGGCCCTGGTGGCTACCTCCATTAATTTTTCACGGGTGACCTTCTTTATACCGATTTCTGAAAATGTGGTCGGCAAGCCAACCTCCGCACAAAATGCATACACCGTCTCCATTTCAGAAGGATCGGAATCCGTAAGATGAAGACCCGTAACAACCCCGAAAGCAACCTTTTCACCATGGAAGAAGGCGTGCGTTTCATTCAATGCAGTCAGCCCGTTGTGAACCGAATGGGCTGTAGCCAGTCCCGAACTCTCAAAACCGATCCCGCTCAGCAGGATGTTCGCCTCCACAATGTGGTTGAGTGCCGGCGTGACAATCTTTTTCTCAACGGCCATTCTGGCAGCAGTACCATATTGGAGAAGCGTTTCGTAACACAGCTTGGCCAGATTCAGTCCGGCCATGGTGCTATACCCTCCGCATGCGTTTTCCGACTGGCTACGTTCGCATGACCTGGCCTCAAACCATGTTGCCAGGGCATCCCCCATCCCCGAAACGAGAAACCGCACAGGCGCATGGACGATGACTGTCGTATCGACCAGTACCACCTGCGGATTCATCTTCTGGTAACAGACAGAGTCAAAAACCCCTTTCTCGTTGTATATTACGGCGCAGCCGCTGCAGGGGGCATCGGTTGAGGCGATGGTGGGGACAACAATCACCGGGATCCCGGCCCGGTCGGCGGCAATTTTGGCTGTGTCAATGGCCTTCCCCCCTCCCATCCTGACCAGGATATCGATCTTGCTGCTGTGGATAACCTTTGCAATGCGCTTTATCTCCTTCTCACTGCATTCCCCCCTGAATTCTTCAATATGGATCCAATCCGCCGGTTCATTTCTGAAGTAATCAGGAAGTATTTTATTTTTCGCCGAGGGTGGGGCCAGCAAAAGACCCTTTTTACCCAACAGCCTTACCATATCCGGCAACAGATTGGTTGCATTTTCAGCCTGGATGTATTTCCCGGGGAAAACGGCCTTGATGATCCTGCGTTGTTTGTCCATTGTAAAAAGAGTTAAAAATTTTTACTCGCCTTGTTCTGAATTTCAGGGAGGTTGTTCAGCCTATTTTTTTAATTTCTCGATGAAATCACGGGTGATTTCCTTTCAATTCCCTGAAAATGATTTCCAATGCATTGTCCAATACGGGTGATCTCATGTTGTCTCCTTTGTTATTCCGTTTAATTGATGATTAATTTCCCCTGCCCGATCGTTTTGGCTTTATATGAAACGCTGTAGAAATAAATTCCGGGAGACAGATCGTGTTTACGGATCATGAACCGGTTTTGACCTGAACGGGTAAAAACAATTGTACCGAAAAGATTATAGATATAAACAGTGGCTGATCTGCTGTTATCCGCATCATGAATTTCCAGGACCGAGAGATCGTTCACCGGGTTTGGCGAGACTGTGACCCCTGGTGATAGGGCTTTGTGTTCGCCGGCCGGGGTGTAAAATGAGCAGCCTGGATAGGCCGGATCATGATATCGCAATATTCCATCAATGTAAAAACACTGCAGGGAGTAATAATCACAGCCAACAAGGGCCGACCTGTTATGCAGGATGCCTCCCAGACTTCCGATGCTGTCAATCCACTGTTCGGCCACGTAGGTGGTATCGCCGGGAAAGGTCAGATTGATCCTTTTGCAAAAGGACTGATCAATCAGGATACTGTCGGTGCTCAGGACGTAATATGTTATGGAATCAAGATTTCTGTAGTCATTCATTGAAGTGGTGAGACTGAATACCGTCAATGTTTCATGCGGCTGAACATGCAGGTTATAAAGCATCCGCTCAGGATCAGCCGCATTAATTTTATAAAAGATCTGTTTGTCCGCATTTTCCCGGATGTAGCCGTAGGATGACCAGTATAATTGGGCCTCATCCAACGATCTCACCACCCTTTTATAACTCACTGAATTGATCAGGGTGTCGCTGGTGAATTTAATTTGTTCGTTGCCGGTCACCGGGGTTGGGAAAGCATAATAATTAATGAAGTTGTTCCACAATTTGTCCGTGGTCACAACCGACTGGCCAAAACAAAGGTTGGCGCTTAAAAGGATTATACAAAGGGATGAAAGGGGTTTCGCTGTCATAAAATCTTCGTTTCCCGTGAGATGCAGTTTTTAACTTGTCCTGCCAAGTGCCGCCAGGCTTAAGTTGCAGCCTGAGAAGTTGCACTCAACAAATTTGATATCGGAAAGGTCGGCGTTTGTAAGGTCGCAGTTATTAAAAACACAACTTACATACTCACCCTTCACCAGTGGGGTTAATTTAAAATCAATCTTTTCGTAGGTCTTATCCTCGACAAGAACCTGATCTGTCTTTGACATGGATAGAAGATATCATGCCCGGCTGACTAGGTCAGTACAATATAAAGAATCATGGCGATCCCGATGGTTATGATCAGCCACCATTTGTGTTTATTCAGCTTTTCTAACATATTGATTTTGGTTTTAGATTGTAAATTTTTGTTGTGATTTTCATTTTTTCACCAGTTCAACCCGCCTGTTTTTGGCCCGGCCTTCTTCTGTCCTGTTATCGGCTACCGGTTTTTCCTGTCCCCAGCCAACCGACGACATCCTCGATTTATCAATTCCCTTGGCTGCAAGGGCATCCATAACCGATTTTGCCCGGTCGGTTGAAAGTTTTTTATTGCCGGCCGCATTGCCCACATTATCCGTGTGACCTTCAATACTGACCTTAAGCGCGGCATCAAGATTCATCAGTTCGTACATCTGACCGATGATCGGAAGTGATTCCGCTTTGATGGTGGATTTGCCCGTATCAAACAGGATGTTCAGGGTGATGAAGCCATCTTTGTTCAGCGCATCAAGCATTTCATTGGCGGCAACATCCTGCTTCATGGCTTCCAGTTCAAGCACATTCAGTATGATATCGCTGTTGTTGGTAGCCGAAACCTTGATCCTGTAATCCTTTCCCTGGCTGGTCAGTTCATAACATCCCAATCCATTCTCCTCATAGATCTTCTTCCCTCCGATTTTGGTGATGGCATTTGCATAATTTTTAATGATCTGGAAATAGCTTGGCTCAGTTTTGCCCGATTCCAGGTTAAACACATACCAGGCATAGGTGAGCGTTCCTTCCAATTTAACATCCTCACCCTTGCTGTTGTAAAAATCAAGCTGGTTGTAGTTTTGCGTGCATTCTGAAATGTAGTATCCGGGCATGCGCGAAAACAGCGGATGGTCCTTGCACCCCTCTGCATCCTGTGAAAACCCGGTCGCAATGCCAATCATCATTCCCAGGAAGGTTAAAATCAGTTTATTCATCCTTTTCGTTTTAGTGTTAGATTAAATTGCAAATTCAAATGTATAATTTATTTCAGAATGACCTGAAATTGACCTGATCAATTGGCAATTTTAATATCGATCAAACCCGTTTGGTCTTTAAAGACTTTAAATATTCAACCAAAATCCTGACCCCCTCTTTTGGGCTTGTTGCCTCTATGCCAAAACGTTTTTCGAATTTGCTGCTGTCAAATACATAATCCTGGTCGTATTGATAGATCATCTCCGGAAACTCCTTCATGACCGGGACAAACAATCCAAGGAGGTTGATCATCCACACCGGGACAGCCTGGACCCTGGGCGCTACCTTGAGTTCATTTGCAATCAGCACGATCCATTGTATGGTGGTGAGCTTTTCCTTTGTTGTTGGAACGTGCCATACCTGGTTAAAGGCATCCAGGGTGTTGCCCAGGATGGCAGTGGCTTTGGCAGCATCAGGGGTGTAGGTGTATGTGTGTATCTTGTTTACATCACCAAAAGCCTGCGCCTTTTTACCCTTCAGAAGGTTTTCGGCGACCATCATCGACAATGCACTGTTTTTATTGTCCGGGCCGTAAAAATCAGCCGACCTTGCTATCAGGGCTGTCAGGTTGTTTTTTGCCACTTCGTTCATGACCATTTCGTGAAGCTGCTTCCGTATTTCTCCCTTCCTGCTGGGAGGTTGAATGGACGACTCTTCGGTCATATGCGGTACGGCAGACTTTGCATACATGTACATATTGTCAAAAAACACAAGCCTGGCCTTGTGCGCCTGACATGCTTTGATAACGGCCTGTAAAAAAGGTGTCCAGGTTTGCTGCCAGACCTTCAGCTTGTATTCAAAACCAATGGTGACATACACCACCTCGCTGCCCTCAACAGCCTTGTCAATCCTGGATAAATCGCTTAAATCAACCGGGAAAAGCTCGTCGGGTTCGTTCACCTTCCTGGGGTTCCTGCCTGCCAGCCTGATCTGCCCGGTAAATTTCCTTAATTCCTTCGCTAAGGGTGTCCCGATGGCTCCGCCTGATCCCAAAATTGTTTGCATAGCAGTTAATTTTTTGTCCACCAAAGTCAATAAATTACTTCCTGACGGTCAGTTTCCTGACCGCGACCCCGCCCTCCGTTTTAATTTTTACGATATAAATTCCGGGTGAAACAAAGGAGAGGTCAAGGGAATATTCCAATTGTCCATTCCCATCCACAGTTGCCAGAAGTTTTCCGGTGCAATCAAATACCGAAATTTCCTTGATAAGTTCTGCCCCGGTGCCACCCGATACCTTGATCCATCCTTGCGACGGATTGGGAAAAATCCGGATATTATGCATGTCACCTTCTGCCATTCCCACCGCAGGAATGCGGTCAATCTGGATGTCGTCGAGACATACCCCGAAACCGAACCGGGCATTCCCCTCGAAGGCCAGCTGATACTCACTGGAAATGACCGGCAGCGCGATGGTCTGCTGGGTCCAGGTGGTCACCGACTGGTTATAGTTTTGCAGCAGAACCCACGGATCCGCCGGACTGGTACGGTAAAACACCGAAAGTTCATCCTGCCGGCTTCCAAGTTTCTGCATGAATAACCAGAACTTCATTTCAAGGGCAGGATAACCCGTCAGATCCATGATCGGCAAGATCAATTTATTCTTGTTTGACGCGGCTGATTCATCCTTGAAAACTGCATTGCGTATCCCTGACCGGGCAGTCGCCGGATAACCGTACAACGGGCCGGGACAATTTCCCTGGCAAAATGACCAGGACGGGCTAGCATTTTCTTCAGTCCAGCAATCAGGCATTGTTTCACTTTCTTCAAATCCTTCGGTGAAGGGAAGGGTGGTCAGACTTTCGCAAAATGTCACGCCATCGCTCACAACCCCTGCCGAATAGGTGTTCCCGGCCAAAACCGACCAGGCCTGGTAATAGTAATGCGTATTGACTAAGAGACCACTATGATCGAAGGTAACAGCCGATCCATTGTAGATAACATGGCCACCACCTGCAATGGTACTTCCCGGGGTATAGGCCGTACCACTTGCCGGGACACCAAACTGATCGATGGTATCGTAGGCGATCACGACATCATTGCCTGAGGGATTTTTCTGCCAGCTCAGGCTGATGGCTGATTTACTGATTGGCTGGACCGAAAAATCAACAGGATTGTTTGGGTCAACAATATTCACCGTGAATGAAATAGTTGTATCTGCAGTGGTCACCTCCGAAATGTCCAACCCTCCCTTTGTGCCATTCTGGAGAAAGGAGCTTGGATCGGTAAAATCGTTGATTTCTGTCCTGGGGGTTCCACCCACAAAATTGGCGATCCCCGGAGAACCATTCACGGTTGGGGTTCCCCCCGGCCGGTAAATATAAACTTCATCGGGCGGACCATCGGCATTTCCTCCAACTGAAGGATCGATGCGGTAGACCAGCAATCCGGAACCCGGAAGGGATGATTCGTAGGTGCCTGTCTTTTTCCGGTATTCCATCACGAAAAACTCGGAGGAGGAATAGGGTGAGGCAATCCTGTAACAGTTGTTTGTCGCCGAGGTTAAGGGGTGCAGGGTGTATGTTCCCGAGGTGGTGATCTCCGGGATGGTATTGATCCATGAATTTCCCGAATACATCCATTTCATGTAAGCGCCCATATGACCGGTGCCGCTTTCCATCAGATCCCAGGCTCCGACAGGCACCAGTCCGTCGTAGGAATAATGATAAAGGTCGGGCGACCCAAGGGCATGGAACATTTCATGGCATAAAGTCTGCACATCGCACTGTGTTTCGGGTTCAAAGGTATAATCATAGGCACGCTTGCCATTGATGTACACAGTATAGGTATAAAGCACCCACCGGTGAGCCCAGAGCAACTCGGCCCAGGCGCCATTCCCTCCCCTGATAATAAAATTGAGGTTGTCGACATGGCCGTCATTATCACCGTCAATATTCAGATTGGTCGGTACCGGCGAATTTGCATTGATCCAGGTAATTGCATCCTTCAGGAGGGTATGCTCCCTTTGGGTTGACTGGGAACCGGTATACCCGTTGGGATTGGTAACTGCATTGTAGGGTTGGAAATAACTCCTGTCATGAGAATCCTGGTAGGAATAATTGGTCGTCATTTCACAGGCAGGATAATGTGTGGTGCTGATCGTCAGGGAAGTATAGGAAACTTCGCTGAAGTAGGATTGCAGGGAGTTTCCGGGAACAAGGTTAAATTTATTGTCGTAAACCTGCCGGGTGGTGGTGAACTCGGTGTCATCATTGAAGCGGATATAGATCGCGATGTTGTTCATCGTTCCCGAATGGGGCGCCTTGACCGACTTATCTACATTTTCGGCACGATAGGCCCTGCGCTGGTTATATTTTGCCTGGGAAATTTTTGCCCATTTGGCCAACCCCTCTTTAGAAGGATCGGATTTTCCAACCACAAGTGCCGATGGAACTACATTGTCGCCGCTGGTAACACCGTAATAGTAATATCCGTCATCACCCTGGATGATCGTATACCCATCCATGTCGTGCAGCCAGTTGAAGTATTCATCACCCGAGACAAAACAGGCGATGGATTTTCCGTCAGGCTGGGTAATGGTATAGGGAAGGAACCGGTAATTGGCCGCCCCGGCAAGTAACACATTGATCATCAATACGGCAAAGAGAAGTACGAATTTTGATTTCATAGATTTAGGTATTATCAGAATAAAAAAGGAGACAAAGTGAAAATATCATGGAGATGGAAGGATTTTTTCAGGAATAATTCATTGCAAAGGTAAAAATGTTCTTTGACATTTGCCTTCGGTGCAGATCATATACTTTTCACCGTGCAGGTGCCGGTTTCACAGGAGGTTTTTTATCTCTTTAATTTTTCTTTCCCGGTCGAAGGAATAGGTTTTATCAGATTTTTCACATAAATCGTAAAGCAGCAATGCCTTTTTCAGCAACTGTTTTGGGTTTTGTAAATCCTCATCTAATCCGAATTGCAATAACATTTCTGCCAATAATTCAAGGTTTACCGCATTTAATCCTCTATACCGGGACAAGTATTCGTTGAAAGCCGGTTCATCCAACGTCAGACAATGTTTCAGATCAAATCCTGTATCCTTGAATAGCTGTTCATTCGTCTGTTCGAACTGGTTATTTATGGTTATGGCCAGATTTTCCTCCTTACCCTGGATCCGGCCTAAAATGGCGCGCAGGACCGATCCTATTTTCTCAATTTCACGTAAAAAGTAATCTTTCTGTTCCATGTTAATTTTTTTATGAAGTTAATATCTCGGCTTGTCTTTTACCTCTTCATAGTACTTTTCAATTCCAATCTCTTTTATCCTGAGGTTTATCGTGACTGATCTTTTTTGCAAATGTTCATCAAATCCAGTATTCCCGCATGGAAATTCGGAACATTCGTAACAAAAATCAACTCCTTTCTCCTTATGACATTCCCTGACTTTACACCCGGCGAACAATTTGCATTGTTCGATCCGGCAGCCCTTGCATTCAACCGTTGTAAAATAGTGCAGCAGCTCCCTGAATTGCGGGTAGTTGTTGAATACCGGTTCACCCAGCAAATCCGAAAACCGGCTGGCATACAGATCAAAATTGCCCAGGGCTGATTCAAGTGCAGCGCTGTTTTTTTTAATCGTTCCGTTTGAGTAGGCAAAGCACTTTTCACAGAGTATGCCACAAGGGCCGAAATGCGCATTCATCGGATGATTCATCTGTTCAAGGATTTTGTTTGCTGAATAGCATCCACTAAATTACAATCTTTTTTAACGGGCTGAAGTTTTACATGATAAGGGGCTAGGACTGGGCATAGACTTTTATGGAGATATTCTCCACAAAATCTTTTATCTGTTTCTTAACAACAGATTTTTTTATGTTTGGTGGCTTGGGATGCGCGTTGGCAAAGAGTCCGTCAGCAGTATTCCCGGGCTTCCCGGTTATTTTCCCCAGGACACGGATCAGGGTTTCAACATCCTCCCTGCTGTTTCCGATACCCAGGCTGATCCGGACCAGGCCTGGGAGCCTGATGGATGGGAACAGTGTCAAAAGTAACCGCTGGAACCGCTCAACGGAGGGACTCACCCCGAGAAGATGCTTGATTATGATGTGTGCACAGTGACAACCGTACCGGACTCCGATTCCGCTTTGAAGGGCCAGTTCGTTGGCCACCCGGTTCGGCATCATGCTCTTCATCCCGAATACAATGACGCCGATCTTATGTGTAAACCCGGGTGAATCAGGATCTGTTACACCATAAACCTTGAGACCGGGTATCTGCGCCATGCCCTGCAAAACCATGGCTGTCAGTGCCTGTTCCTCCTTTCTGATCACATCCAGTCCGACCCGCTGCAGAAGTACAAGCGACTTTCCCAATGCGGCTATCCCTCCTGCATTCTCCTCCCCCGACGACCGGATCAGATCAAGTTCAGCCGCATTAAAATTAAGCAGTCCCTTTCTTGCCACCAGTACGCCACAGCCAAAAGGCGCATAAACCTTGTGGGCTGAGAAGGCGAGAAAATCAATGCCGCACTCCTTCACATCGACCTTGCGATGGGCAATCAACTGCGCCGCATCAACCAGCAGGTTCGCTCCATGTCGGTGAACGATCCGGCCGATCTCCGCGATATCGTTGCAGATACCGAGAACATTGGAAGCACCGCTCAGCGCGACAAGCCCGATCCGCTTTTTCCCGTGCCGTCCCTCCACGTTATATTCCTTCAGTATGGAATCCAGTTCGTTCAGATCAACAAAACCTTCGGCGTCCACCGAAAGCCTGATCAGGTTAACCCCGGCAACCATGCGCCAGGGCAGATCATTTGAGGAGTGTTCAAGGATGGTATTGAGCACAACAGGAGCGGAACCCTCCTGGGGCTCACGGCTCAAACTTTCGGCTGCCAGGTTGATGGCTTCGGTGGTATTGGAAGTGAAAATCACATCATAATCAGAAGGCGGTGCGCCCAGCGCCCCGGCACAGATGGATTCCACCTCCTGAACGACCTCCTCCTTCACTTTATCAGGCTGCTGCAAGGTAAGGCGAAAGGTATTCCACACCGGAAAAAATGCAGGTGTGCTGGCGCTGTTGTCCATGTTGATAAGAGGCTTTGGACCCTCCATCGTGGGGACCCGAAGGCCCTGCCCTGCCATGGTTTTCCTCAGTTCCTCCAGAAGTTCATGCCCTGAAAATTTCTCCAGTTCATCCTTATAAAGCAAATCAGTCATTGTCAGCCTGCCGGATTCAGGATCCATGAAGATCTCTTTTCCATAATGCTGCACCAGGCGCAGCGCCCGGGCAAAGGCGATGACGTTGATGATGGACGGGGTCCCCGCCTCAAACCTGCCGGGCGCATCGGCCCAGATCACCCAATCCCGGGAGATAAGCCTGGTGGTTCCCCCGCCGGTCTGCACAGGGGCGCCTCCGGGCAATGCGGTCTTTTTAACCGCCAGCGCTCTTACCCCCAACGGCAGTCCGATCGCAAGACTGGAGAGGCATTGATAACTTTTGGACTCCAGTTGTGCCATGAGGGCATCGGCCCTTGCGAGAGTGCAAAAGATGACGGTATATCCGGCATTCTTCAGACCCAGGTATTCCAGAACAATGTCGCCGGCCTGGTCGTACAAACGGGTTGACACCATTGAATTGTGCCCGCTCCCCCGGTGAACATTGGAATAGCTCTCCAGCGCTGCAAACACTCCCTGTTCCAAAGCGACGTATGCATCGAATTTTTTGTTATTTCCAGGCGTATTTTTTTCCATTATGGGCGTTGTTTATCTCTTATGCAGCGGACAGAGAATCCCATCCACTCTGATTTGTTTTTCAGCACCAATCCCGTTTCGGTTCCGCGCCCGCCTGATCTGTTCCAAACCGGGTCACCCATGCCATACCGGGAATCTGTAAAACCCTCGAGGAATTTCCACTCCTCATCCGTGGGCACCCTCCAGCCATCGGGGCAAAGCATGCCCGTGTTTACTGCGTACCAGTTATTAAGCGCACCATAGATTTTCGCATTGCTTTCATCATTGTTATACCAGCAGAATGCTCCAATGACCAGGCGTTGCCATGCAATGCTGTCGGTGATGCCGGTTATTTTCAGGCCGTTGCGATAGGAGGTTGTTTTCAGGTTTTCAGCCATCCATTCATACCGGCTAATGATCACTGTGCGGTAGATGTTCCCGTCAATATCAGCAACAGATCCGCCTTCGGGCGTCTGCGGCCTGAGTGGTGAGACACCAAGCAGGAAGAAGGATAACAGAATAATTAATCTTTTCATAAGAAGTTATGACCCACAGGTATTCCCCGTAGCATTTCAATTCCTTTAAAGTCCATCATCTCAGGTATAACTTGTTTCCTTTTTTTTTGTCTTTTTGTACTACCTCACTGGCCCCTGTTAGGGCAGTAAAGATAATCCTTTGTTAAATAATCTGTACATTTGTTACCGGCTACCTGGAAGCGGGCAAAAAAGTAATCTGTTTATGGTGAACTACAAATATCATCACCTGGGAATTCCGACCAACACGCCGGTCCCCGGTGAAAAATACCTCGAAGGATACGATATCTGGCACTGCGGATACGAGGAGAGCGCATATGGAATAGAATGGATGCGGTACGGGAAAGATTGCAGTTTGCCTGAAATCGTAAAAACCATTCCGCATGTGGCCTTCGAAGTAGATGACATCCAGGCGGCCATCCGCGGAAAAAAGGTAATCATCGAACCCAACAGCCCCTCCGAAGGCAATATTGTCGCCTTTATCGAAGAAAACGGCGCCCCGATAGAATTCATTCAAATCCTTTCCAATCCACTCAAATGAGCAAAGCACGCGACACTAAACCCCACATCGGCATTTTCGGAAGAAGAAATAACGGGAAGAGCTCCCTCATCAATGTGATCACCGGCCAGGACATTGCCATTGTTTCAGAGATTGCCGGAACAACCACCGACCCGGTGAAAAAATCGATCGAGATCGACGGGGTCGGACCGCTCGTAATCATCGACACCGCGGGAATCGACGACAGCGGAGACCTCGGCCTCAAGCGCATCAGCAAAACGAAGGAGGTGCTGAAGATCATCGACATGGCCATCCTGCTGATAGCAAACAATGAATTTGATGAGCCGGAGAAAAACCTGATCCTCGATTTCAAATCCAATGATATCCCCTATCTCATCATCCACAACAAATCGGACGAAGAGCCGATATCCCCGGAATTATCAAGGGTGATCCGTGAAAAGTACAATGTTCCGGTGGTAGGATTCAGTGTTACGGATCCGCATAATTTCGATGAGGTGATCAGGCTGATCCGTGAGACGATCCCCGAAACCGCCTTTCGAAAGCAAACCCTGGTAGGCGACCTGATCAGCCCGGGCGATGTGGTGTTGCTGATAACCCCCATCGACACGGAAGCTCCCGAAGGACGCATGATCCTTCCGCAGATGCAGGTGATCCGCGATGTACTGGATCATGATGGAATTGCCGTAGTGCTGAAGGAACCCGAAGTGGCTGCCTATGTTAAGAAAATGAGCCCGAAACCGGTGCTGGCGATCACCGACAGCCAGGTGTTCCCCAAAGCCAATGCGGCCATTCCGAAAGAGATCATGCTCACCAGTTTCAGCATCGTCCTGGCCCGGCAGAAGGGCGATTTTGCGCACTACATCGAGGGAACACCTCACCTGAATAACCTCCGCGACGGCGACCGCCTGCTGATCCTTGAATCATGCACCCACCATGTCACCTGCGATGACATCGGCCGGGTGAAAATACCGCGGTGGCTTGGCACTTTTTCAGA